>CDYK01033747.1_pt1:0-197500 | contig 318524 bp, 286 predicted proteins | sample 554841 | NCBI WGS metagenome assembly CDYK01 (sample SAMEA3182102, study PRJEB8094) | gut metagenome | biome: human; feature: gut; material: Stool; isolation source: human stools | place: Canada | collected 2013-02-18
GTGGAGGGACAGCATGAACCGCTGATTGACCGCATGAGCTTTGACATTGTGCAGAACAAGCTGAAATCCCGCCAGCGTCCGGGGCAGACAAATGAAATCAGCCTGTTTGCCGGATTGATAAAATGCGGCGAGTGTGGGAAGTCGCTGACGGTACGCTACACAAACGCAAAACATCCCCAGCGGATTTATTCCTGCAAGACCTACAATGCCTTTGGAAAGAACCACTGCACCCAGCACCGGATTGATTATGACACCCTTTACAGCCATGTGCTGCGGAAAATCCGGGAATGTGCCAGAGCTGCCCTGATGGACGGGGAAGCGGTTGCCGACCGCCTGACCAATACCTGTGAAGCCGAGCAGCAGGAACAGCGGGAAGCAATGGAACGCTCCCTTACAAGGGACGAGGAACGGATTGAGGTTCTGGACAAAATGGTAATGCGGCTTTATGAGGATATGATTGCAGGGCGTATCAGTGAGCAGAATTTCAACACCATGCTGGAAAAGACACAGACCGAGCAGACGGAGCTTAAAACAAAAGTGTCCGAGGGCAGAAAGCGGCTGTCCGATGAAGTCCAGCTTGCCAATGACGCAAAACAATGGGTGGAAGCCATTCAGGAATACGCCAACATCACAGAGTTGGACGCAGCCACCCTCAACCGTTTAATCAAAGAAATCGTCGTGCATGAGCGCATTGACGAAGATAAAACAAGACACATTTCTATCGAAATTCATTTTAATCTCAAACCCATCCCGGAGGTGGAACAGGTCACTGCCTGACCTGTCCCGCCGGGACGGTTCTCTTAAAAAACACCATATAGATTTTTTGTACGCCGCCGCCCGCCATCGAGCAGAGTTTTACACCTAATTGGGGATAAAACAGCTCATGGCCGGCGCCGGTGTAGCCGTAGTCGGCATGGTTCTTGTACCTCTGCTCTCCGGGCTGTTCTCTGTCTAAGCGTTCCTGCATGAAATCCTTGCCGCTCCCGCAGCTCTGCGGGGGCGGCGGAAAGGAGGTTGACACCGTATGGATTTCTTACTTGAAGCCCTGACGAATTGGCTGAAAGAAATGCTGGTGGGCGGTATTATGAGCAACCTTTCGGGGATGTTTGACAGTGTAAACCAACAGGTCGCGGATATATCCGTACAGGTAGGACAGACCCCACAGGGATGGAATGGCAGTATTTTCAATATGATTGAGAATCTGTCCAACTCCATCATGGTGCCGATTGCAGGTGTGATCCTGGCTATCGTGATGACCGTAGACCTGATCCAGATGATTGCAGACAAGAACAACCTGCATGATGTGGATACCTGGATGATTTTCAAGTGGATGTTCAAATCAGCTGCCGCCATCCTCATTGTCACAAACACATGGAATATCGTGATGGGCGTCTTTGATATGGCGCAGAGCGTGGTGGCGCAGGCGGCAGGGATTATCAATTCGGATGCGTCCATTGACATTTCCTCAGTTATGACCGATCTGGAACCGAGGCTGATGGAAATGGATTTGGGACCGCTGTTCGGACTGTGGTTCCAATCCCTCTTTATTGGCATTACCATGTGGGCGTTGTATATCTGTATCTTTATCGTTATTTATGGCCGTATGATCGAGATCTACCTTGTAACTTCGGTGGCTCCCGTTCCAATGGCTGCAATGATGGGCAAAGAATGGGGCGGTATGGGACAGAATTACCTCCGATCCCTGCTGGCACTGGGCTTTCAGGCGTTTCTCATTATCGTCTGTGTGGCAATTTATGCTGTGCTGGTGCAGAACATCGCTCTGGAAGATGACATCATCATGGCAATCTGGAGCTGCGTGGGCTACACCGTACTGCTATGTTTTACGCTGTTCAAAACCGGCAGTCTCGCCAAATCAGTCTTTCAGGCGCACTAAAACGGAAGGAGGTTTCCACATTGGCTTATGTACCCGTACCCAAGGACTTAACAAAAGTCAAAACAAAGGTCATGTTCAATCTGACCAAGCGGCAGCTTATCTGCTTCACGGGCGGAGCGCTTATTGGCGTACCGCTTTTCTTTTTGCTCAGAAAACCTACCGGAAACAGTGTAGCGGCTATGTGTATGATGCTGGTTATGCTGCCCTTCTTTATGCTGGCTGTGTACGAAAAGCATGGACAGCCCCTGGAAAAGATCGTGGGCAACATTCTCAAAGTAGCTGTAATCCGTCCAAAGCAGCGACCTTACCAGACCAACAACTTTTATGCCGTATTAAAGCGGCAGGAAATGCTCGATAAGGAGGTGTATGACATTGTTCACCGCAATAAAAAAATGGCTGCATCGGATGTTCGGAAAAACCGAGGAAAAAACTGTGCAGCCGGTAAAGACAAAGAAAAAGCTGTCCCGCGCCGATAAGAAGCAGATCGAAGCGGCCATTGCCCGCGCTAACCGCACGGACAAAAAAGGAAAATCTGCGCAGGACAGTATCCCTTATGAACGGATGTGGCCGGACGGAATCTGCCGCATATCGGACAGCCACTACACAAAGACCATCCAGTTTCAGGACATCAACTATCAGCTCTCCCAAATCGAAGATAAGACGGCAATCTTTGAGGGTTGGTGTGATTTCCTCAATTATTTTGACAGCTCGATTCATTTCCAGCTGTCTTTTTTGAACCTTGCGGCATCGGAGGAGACCTTTGCTAACTCCATTTCCATCCCGCCCCAGAGGGACGCCTTTGACAGTATCCGCGAGGAATACACCACAATGCTGCAAAATCAGCTGGCCAGAGGTAACAACGGTCTCATCAAGACCAAATATCTGACCTTTGGTATCGACGCGGACAGCATCAAAGCCGCCAAGCCCCGTCTGGAGCGTATTGAGACAGATATACTTAATAACTTCAAGCGTCTTGGTGTAGCTGCCAGAACGCTGGACGGTAAAGAAAGGCTTTTTCAGCTTCATGCGGTATTCCACATGGATGAACAACTCCCGTTTCAGTTTGAATGGGACTGGCTGGCTCCTTCCGGTCTGTCCACAAAGGATTTTATTGCACCAAGCTCCTTTGAGTTCCGCACCGGCAAGCAGTTCCGTATGGGCAAGAAATACGGGGCTGTTTCTTTTTTGCAGATTCTCGCACCGGAGCTGAATGACCGTCTGTTGGCTGATTTTCTGGATATGGAAAGTTCGCTCATTGTGAGTATGCACATTCAGTCGGTGGATCAGGTGAAAGCCATCAAAACGGTAAAGCGGAAGATTACCGACCTGGACCGCAGCAAGATCGAGGAACAGAAAAAAGCAGTCCGTGCCGGATACGACATGGGTGCGACACGTTCCTTGATAACTGCATAAGCAGGAAACAAGGCATATACAAAACTTTTGTATAGAGAACTGATATTCCAAAGAGTGGAATGAGGGGGTAACGCCCCAAAACGCTCTCCTTAATACTCCTACATGCTGTGCAACTGCTGAAATGCACAGTATGAAGCTAGGTGAAGTCGGCAGAGAGATACCGTAAGGCATGAAAATGCCACGAAAGCTGTCCAGCGGTGGGCGGTGTATCCTATATGCCGGAGGTCTATAAAATATCTATGGTGAGAATAACTTAGAGATAAGTTTGACGAACTTGCGAAAGTAAGGGTCTAAACGTAGCTTATGTAGAAATGCATAAACCGTGGTCACGGGGTATGTGGGGTAAAGTAAGAATCCATGTTATGAAATACCCTATTGTGTTACAGGCACAATCAAGCATACAGGCTCATAGCAAGCACCTACGGATATATGGACAGATAGGAATATCGGAACGTGGGAAGCTGTGAATACAAATGGTAAGGATTCAGCAGTCCGATGTTGTAGTGATAGAAAAAATCGAAAGCCAGTAGCAAATACTGGCAAGCCAACAGGCTTTCCGCTATCGGGATAATCTATCTTTATCACAGTGAAATCAGGGGCACGAGCATTGATATTTCCTGTAATGGGAAAAGGAGCAACAGCCCCAAGACAGGATTTAGTTTCATTATTATTTCTAAATCTTTCAAGGTTCTTGTATGACTAATAGAAACCAAGTCCGAAAGGAGGCGGTTGACTTGACTGTCGATACGAACTTAGAGAGGCAACCAAAGCAACAAAAACTGCGAAATGCCGAATATTACGATATGCAAGATGTTATGGATAAGCTATATGAAGAATCCTGCAAAGGAAAATCATTCCATAATCTAATGCACATTATTACCAGTGAAAACAACATACTTTTAGCGTTCAGAAATATCAAAAACAACAAAGGCTCAATGACTAAGGGAACAGACGGCAAAACAATTACACAGTATAAAGGGTGGTCGGAAGAACAGTTTGTCAAATATTTTCAAAGTAAATTTGCAAACTATCACCCCAAAAGTGTACGCAGAACAGAAATTCCAAAGGTCGGGCAGCCTGATAAAATGCGTCCGTTAGGTATTCCCTGTATGGACGACAGGATTATACAGCAATGTATTATCCAAGTATTAGAACCGATATGTGAAGCAAGGTTCCATGCTCATAGTTATGGCTTTAGACCCAACAGGTCGGCAAGCCATGCCATTGCAAGGGCACAATCCCTGATGAATGTCAGCAAGCTGCACTATGTTGTAGATGTTGATATAAAGGGATTCTTTGACAATGTAAATCATGGCAAGCTGCTCAAGCAAATGTGGACAATGGGCATACGGGACAAAAGTCTAATCTGTATAATCGGCAAAATACTGAAATCTGAGATTGAGGGAATTGGCAGACCAGATAAAGGGACGCCACAGGGCGGTATCATCAGCCCGCTACTCTCAAACATTGTTCTGAACGAACTCGATTGGTGGTTGAGTGACCAATGGGAAACCAAAAGCACAAGATACCCCTATACGCACAGTCACAAATATGAAGCCTTAAAGAAGTCCAACCTCAAAGAATTTTTCTTCGTGCGTTATGCAGATGATTTTAAGATTCTATGTAGGGATTACAAAACAGCAAAAAAGATATTCATTGCTGTAAAGGAGTGGCTTTGGGAAAGACTGGGGCTTAAAATCAGCCCTGAAAAATCCAAAATCACAAATGTCCGTAAAAAGAAAACGGATTTTCTTGGCTTTGCATTGTATGTGACGAAAAAGAGTAAGAAGTATGTATCAAAAAGTAATATTTCGGAAAAAGCGAAAAAGGCAATGAAAACCAAACTCAAAGAGCAAATCAAAGTAATACAGCACGACACATCACCCCATCAGGTAAGTCAGTTGAATGCCATGATTCTTGGTATGCACAATTATTATAATACTGCCACAGGGTGCAGTCGTGATTTCCGAGAAATCAATTTCGTTGTCAGCAAGAGCCTAAAGCATAGGCTTAGAGTAAAAACCAAAAAGGCAAAGCGAAACAAAAATAGCAAATCGCCATTGCCTGAAAAAGTGCTAAAGTCCAGAACGTATCAGAAATTTTACGGCAGCTATGGCGGAAAGCCTAAAGTTGTGGCAGGTGTACAAATCTTCCCGATTTACGGTTGTAAGTTTGTTACTCCGAGAATGTTCACACGAGAGGTTAATAAATATACTCCACAAGGCAGACAGCTTATACACAAAAATCTGTCAACCGTTCACTCCCTTATCCAGTATCTATTGGAAACAAAGGAGTATGGAAAATCTGTGGAATATAACGATAACCGTATTTCACTTATGGCAGGACAAAACGGTAAATGTGCGGTAACAGGTGAACCACTCTGCATATTTGACATGGAATGCCATCATAAGAAGCCTAAAAAGCTGGGTGGTACGGACGAATATAGAAATCTTGTGTGGTTAAAATCCGACGTACATAAACTTATCCATGCTACCGAAGAAGATACGATTACAAAATATCTTGATATTCTCAAACTTGATGACAAAGCACTGAAAAAGGTCAATTCTCTAAGGCTATCAGCAGAGAATTTAGAAATAGTAGTTAAAGCAAACTAAATTTTGTTGGAGCGCCGTGTGCGGGGAAACTCGCACGCACGGTGCGGAGTGGGGGAAAATTCGGAGATAACTTCAAAGAATTACCTATCACTATACATCATTCCATCTGACCTTGCTACCTACGGCAGTGAAGCGAAAAAACTCTTGCAGGATTTGCAGAGCCGCAACGAGAGAATGTTCCTTTTGACCTTTCTGGTGCTGAACACAGCGGACAATCCCCGTCAGCTTGGCAACAACATCTTTCAGGCAGGCTCTATTGCCCAGAAGTATAACTGTCAGCTGACCAAGCTGGACTTCCAGCAGGAAGAAGGGCTGATGAGCTGTCTGCCTCTGGGTCTCAATCAGATTGAGATTCAGCGAGGACTGACCACCAGTTCCACAGCTATCTTTGTGCCCTTTACTACGCAGGAACTGTTCCAGAACGGGAAAGAAGCTCTGTACTACGGCATCAATGCTCTGTCCAACAACCTCATCATGGTGGACAGAAAGCTGCTGAAAAACCCCAACGGCCTGATTCTGGGTACGCCGGGTTCCGGTAAGTCCTTCAGCGCAAAACGAGAAATTGCCAACTGCTTTTTGCTTACCAGTGATGATGTTATTATCTGTGACCCGGAAGCGGAGTACGCACCTCTTGTTGAGCGTCTGCATGGGCAGGTCATCAAGATCTCACCTACTTCAACCAACTATATCAATCCGATGGATCTGAATCTGGACTATTCGGATGATGAAAGCCCGCTGTCACTCAAGTCTGACTTTATCCTCAGCTTGTGTGAGCTGATCGTGGGCGGTAAGGAGGGCTTGCAGCCGGTGCAGAAAACCATTATTGACCGTTGTGTACGGCTGGTTTACAACGAATATCTCAATGACCCAAAGCCGGAGAATATGCCGATTTTGGAGGACCTTTATAACCTGTTGCGGGAGCAGGAAGAAAAAGAAGCTCAGTACATTGCAACGGCATTGGAAATCTATGTGACGGGTTCGTTGAATGTGTTCAATCATCAGAGCAATGTGGACATTGATAACCGGATTGTCTGCTATGACATCAAGGAACTGGGCAAGCAGCTTAAAAAAATCGGTATGCTGGTGGTACAGGATCAGGTGTGGAACCGCGTTACCATCAACCGTGCCGCCCACAAGTCCACCCGTTACTACATCGACGAGATGCACCTGCTTTTGAAGGAGGAGCAGACCGCCGCCTATACGGTGGAAATCTGGAAGCGATTCCGTAAATGGGGCGGTATTCCGACAGGTATCACCCAGAATGTCAAAGACCTTTTGAGCAGCCGCGAGGTGGAAAATATCTTTGAAAATTCCGACTTCGTGTATATGCTCAACCAGGCAGGCGGAGACCGTCAGATTCTTGCTAAGCAGCTGGGTATTTCCACACACCAATTATCTTATGTGACCCACTCCGGTGAGGGCGAGGGCCTGCTGTTTTATGGCTCTACAATCCTGCCTTTTGTGGATCACTTCCCGAAGAATACCGAGCTTTACCACATTATGACCACCAAACCCCAGGAACTGAAAAAGAAGGAGGATGAATGATGATGAACCCCAACATTTTGAATAAAAACCCGTTGATGTTTTTCGACAGGGCGGTAAATGCCCAGCGCAGCCAGCTGCTTACGGTCATGGCCGATGCGGTCAGCGAGTGTCGCACGGCGGCAGACCAGGCAGCCGAACTGAATGAGACCGGTCAGATGGGGCTGCTCCGTTTGGCAGAGGTCTGGAGCACCATCCGTGCCAAGGAAGGTATGGGTGGTCTGGTTCTGGAAGGAACCGAAGCGAAGATCCTGTCCGATGTGGTGGCACAGTTTTATGCCTACCTGTCCGGCTGTATGTTCAACGATCCTGTGGGAATGGCCATTTATGCAGAGCTGCACTACATGATGTCCTCCCTCATGCTGGGAGAATGGTTTGAATAAGGAACCGCGCCTGCGCTTTACTGATGAGGAACGGTCTGACCCTGCACTGGAAAAGCCGATCCGTAAAGCGGAGAAAGCTGCGGCCAGAGCAGATAAGGCGCAGGCCAATATCCCAAAGAAAAAGGTCAGGCAGACGGTCATTGACCCGGATACCGGAAAAAAGACCTCGAAGCTGACCTTTGAGGACAAGAAAAAGCCACCTTCCAAAGTTTCTCAAGGAGTCAGGGAAGCTCCCGTCCATCTGGTCGTGGGCAAGCTCCACAAAGAGATCCGGGAAACAGAGCAGGACAATGTGGGCGTGGAAAGCGCCCACAAGTCCGAGGAGGCGGTGGAGACCGGCGCTTATCTGGTGCGGGAGGGCTATCGCAGCCACAAGCTGAAGCCGTACCGCAAAGCAGCACAGGCAGAGCGTCAACTGGAAAAGGCAAATGTAAATGTTCTGTACCAGAAATCTTTGCAGGAAAATCCCCAGTTTGCCAGCAATCCGCTTTCCCGCTGGCAGCAAAAGCAGGCCATCAAAAGGCAGTATGCCGCCGCCAAACACGCCGGTCAGACTGCCGGAAATACCGCCCAGGCTGCGTCCAAAACCGGAAAAGTCGCAAGGACGATAAAAGAAAAGGCACAGCAGGCAGGGGCATTCGTCATGCGCCACAAGAAGGGTTTCCTGATGGCAGGGGTTTTGTTCCTCATTACCTGTATGCTGATGAATACTATGTCCTCCTGCTCCATGATGGCGCAGAGCATCGGTTCCGTTCTCTCCGGCACCACCTATCCGTCGGATGACCCGGAAATGCTGGCAGTGGAGGCAGATTATGTAGCCAGAGAAGTCCAGTTGCAGAAGGAAATCGACAACATTGAAAGCAGCCACCCAGGGTATGACGAGTATCGCTATGACCTTGGTATGATCGGCCATGACCCTCATGAGCTGGCAGCATTTCTGTCTGCCGTCTTGCAAGGTTACACCCAGCAGAGCGCTCAGGCAGAGCTGGCGCGTGTGTTTGCAGCACAGTATCAGCTGACGCTTACTGAGGAAGTGGAGATTCGCTACCGCACGGAGACCTCCACCGACCCGGAGACCGGCGAGACCACCTCAGAAGAAGTCCCCTATGAGTATTACATTTTGAATGTGAAACTCACCAGCAAGCCCATTTCCGCTGTGGCGTCGGAGTTACTGACCCCGGAGCAGATGGAAATGTATCAGGTTTACCGGCAGACCATGGGCAATAAGCCGCTGTTGTTTGGCGGTGGTTCCCCTGACATGAGCAATTCCGAGGACTTGACCGGTGTACAGTTCGTAAATGGAACCCGTCCCGGAAATCCGCAGTTGGTGGAGCTGGCCAAGCGTCAGGTCGGCAATGTGGGCGGCTATCCTTATTGGAGCTGGTATGGCTTTGACAGCCGCGTGGAGTGGTGCGCCTGCTTTGTATCCTGGTGTTATAACCAGGCTGGAAAAAGTGAGCCGCGCTTTGCAGGCTGTGAGTGGCAGGGCGTTCCGTGGTTCCAGTCTCATGGACAATGGGGTGCAAGAGGCTATAACAATCTGGCTCCCGGAGATGCAATTTTCTTTGATTGGGATTTGGATGGGACAGCAGACCATGTGGGTATCGTGATCGGTACGGATGGCAGCCGCGTTTATACCGTGGAGGGAAATTCCGGCGATGCCTGCAAGATCAAAAGTTATGATCTGAATTATCAAAGCATTAAAGGCTATGGTCTGATGAACTGGTAACAGACTTTGTGGAAAGGAGTGAACGGTTATGGCAAAAAACAAAATTGAACGTATCGACCAGGAAATTGAGAAAACCCGTGAGAAGATTGCGGAATATCAGGAAAAGCTCAAGACCCTGGAAGCACAGAAAACGGAGGCAGAGAATCTGGAAATCGTTCAGATGGTTCGTGCGCTACGCATGACTCCAGCACAGCTGAACGCTATGCTTTCCGGTGGAATGAACCACGGCAGAGATACAGCACTGTCGGAATCAAATAATCAGGAGGCTACCGCTTATGAAGAATAAAAGAATTTGCAAAACACTTTCCGCCCTTTGCCTGACAATGGTTGTGGCATTTGGCTTTACGATCCCTGCTTTCGCACAGGGGTCAGAACAGGCTCCGGCGGCACCGGCAGAGGATTCTACCAATGACAGCAATGTGATTGTGGAAGAAACAGAACCGGCACTTACACCGGAGGGGAATGCGGCATTGGTGGATGATTTTGGAGGCAATAAGCAGCTCATTACCGTTACCACCAAGGCTGGCAACTATTTTTACATTTTGATCGACAGGGCGAATGAGGACAAGGAGACTGCTGTTCACTTTCTGAATCAGGTGGACGATGCAGACCTTGCGGCGCTGATGGAAGATGGAAAACCCAAAGAGGAGATGCCTGCGGTATGCAGCTGTTCAACAAAATGTGAAGCAGGGGCAGTCAATACGGCCTGCCCGGTCTGCGCAACTGATAAGAGTAAATGTACGGGCAAAGCACCGGAACCTCCGGCAGAAACATCGGAGCCGGAAAAAGAGAAGCCTGCCGGATTGAACCCGGCTGCGCTGGCCCTTTTGCTGGCTCTGCTTGGTGGCGGTGGCGTATTTGCCTACTTGAAGCTCGTTAAGAACAAGCCTAAGACCAAGGGCAATGACAGTCTGGACGATTATGATTATGGCGAGGAAGATTCCGAGGAATGGGAAACCGAGGATGAGGAGTCGGACGAGCCGGATGCTGACGGGGGCAGCACAGAAGAAGATGACGAGGACAGCGTGAAATGACCCGATTCACAGACAGTCCCTATGAACGCATGATGACACGCAGGCCGGAGGGCGGGAAGGAAACTTCCCGTCCTCCTTCTTTACCCAACAGCCACCCCTGCTATGGTTGCGGGAATTATGGAAGACCCTGCGTAGGTATCTGTCACCGGGAAATGTCCCGATGGCTCAAAGAGAGGAGGAACCATCATGGCTCAACATAAATTGGTAATTGCCGAAAAACCATCAGTTGCCCAGAGTTTGGCGGCGGTGATCGGCGCAACCGTCCGTAAGGACGGGTATCTGGAGGGCAACGGCTGGCGTGTCAGCTGGTGCGTGGGCCACCTGGCCGGTCTTGCGGATGCAGACAGCTATGACCCAAAGTATGCCAAGTGGCGATATGATGATCTGCCTATCCTGCCGGAACATTGGCAGATGGTGGTAGGAAAAGATAAGAAAAAGCAGTTTGATATTCTCAAAAAGCTGATGAATGCCCCGGATGTGACGGAAGTGGTAAATGCCTGTGATGCCGGACGCGAGGGCGAGATGATCTTCCGTAGCGTCTATAAGCTGGCAGGTTGCAAGAAGCCGATGAAAAGGCTCTGGATTTCTTCGATGGAAGACTCCGCCATAAGGGAAGGCTTTGCAAACCTGCGCCCCAGTGCGGACTATGACGGACTTCGGGATGCTGCCCTCTGCCGTGCCAAGGCCGACTGGCTGGTGGGGATCAATGCGACAAGGCTTTTTTCCGTGCTGTATCACCGAACCCTCAACATCGGGCGCGTGATGTCCCCGACGCTGGCGCTTATTGTTCAGCGAGAAGCTGAGATCGACACCTTTCAGCCGATTCCCTTTTATACCGTGGCGCTGGAGCTGCCCGGTCTTACCGTATCCGGGGAGCGCATGGCGGATAAGGCCGCTGCTAAGCAGCTGAAAGAAACCTGTCGGGGTGCAAATGTCACAATTAAAAAGGTGGAGTGCAAGGAAAAGTCTGAAAAGCCGCCTGCCCTCTATGACCTGACTACTCTGCAAAGAGATGCCAACCGCCTGCTTGGATTTACAGCCCAGCAGACCCTGGACTATCTGCAAAGTCTGTATGAAAAGAAGCTCTGCACCTATCCCCGTACTGACAGCCGCTATCTGACCAGTGATATGGCAGACAGCCTGCCGGTGCTGGTCAATCTGGTTGCCAACGCTATGCCGTTTCGCAAAGGGATCGCCATTACCTGTGATCCGCAGACGGTCATCAACGATAAGAAAGTAACTGACCACCACGCAGTAATCCCTACCAGAAATCTCAAGGATGCAGACCTTTCTGCCCTTCCTGCGGGAGAAAAAGCGGTGCTGGAGCTGGTGGCCCTGCGTCTGCTGTGCGCCGTAGCCCAGCCCCATATCTATTCGGAAACTGTTGTGATTGCAGCGTGTGCCGGTGGAGAGTTTACCGCCAAAGGAAAAACGGTGAAGCACCCCGGATGGAAAGCACTGGAGGACGCTTACCGTGCCAAAATGAAGGATGCAGAGCCGAAAAAAGAGGGCGCAGAGAAAGCTCTGCCGGAGCTGACCGAAGGACAGACCCTTTCGGTTGCTGCGGCAATCGTCAAAGAAGGCAAAAGCAGTCCGCCTCAGCACTTTACGGAGGATACCTTGTTGTCCGCAATGGAGACTGCCGGAAAAGAGAATATGCCGGAGGACGCCGAGCGAAAAGGTCTGGGGACACCGGCCACCCGTGCCGGTATTTTGGAAAAGCTGGTATCTGCCGGTTTTCTGGAACGAAAAAAGAGCAGGAAAACGGTGCAGCTTCTCCCTTCCCACGATGCAGTTTCCCTGATCACAGTGCTGCCGGAACAACTGCAATCGCCGCTTCTGACTGCCGAGTGGGAGTACCGCCTGGGCGAGATCGAGCGCGGGCAGCTTGCCCCAGAGGGGTTTCTGGACGGGATCAGCACCATGCTGAAAGACTTGGTGGGAACTTATCAGGTCATCAAGGGAACCGAGTACCTGTTCACTCCGCCCCGTGAGGTGGTGGGCAAATGCCCTCGCTGCGGCGGTGAAGTTGCAGAACTGCAAAAAGGCTTCTTCTGTCAGAATGATTCTTGCAAATTTGCAATCTGGAAAAACAACAAATGGTGGGCTGCCAAGAAAAAACAGCCGACCAAAGCTGTGGTGTCTGCGCTGCTGAACGATGGCTGTGTCCGTGTGACGGGGCTATATTCGGAGAAAACCGGCAAGACCTACGATGCCACTGTGGTTTTGGAGGACGATGGACAGTATGCCAACTTCAAGCTGGAATTTGACCAGCGGAAAGGAGGCAGCCGATGAAGCTCTCTTTAGTGGAACGGGAAACCATTCTCCTCTATAACCAGGCAGAACCAATGGCTGAGGTCTATACCCACGATCCCCGTCTGATGGAGAAGCTGGAACTGCTGGCAAAAAAGCACCCCGACCAGATCACCCGAAAGGACGCCCATAACTTTACCGTCCCCAAGCGGTGTGTATCAGTCCGGGAGCCATACAGCGCCGAGCGTCGCAAAGCTGCCAGTGAGCGTGCGAAAGCCGCCGGATACCAGCCCCCTGTGAAAAAGTCCGGTAGTTAAAGGCACATGGCAGAGAATGTATTTGAAGCGGTCAAGCAGTCGGTCAGCACCAGAGAAGCGGCAGAGTTTTACGGGATAAAAGTCAGTCGAACTGGTATGGCCTGCTGTCCTTTTCACGATGATAAGAACCCCAGCATGAAGGTAGACCAGCGATTCCACTGCTTTGGTTGCGGTGAAGATGGGGATGTGATCGACTTTACCGCAAAGCTCTTTGACCTCTCCCCAAAAGAAGCGGCGGAGAAACTGGCACAGGACTTTGGCCTGATCTATGACAGTCAGGCCCCGCCCCGTAGGAGATATGTCCGGCAAAAAAACGAGGCACAGAAGTTTCGGGAGGATCGACAGCGCTGTTACCGTGTACTGTCCGATTACTACTATCTGTTGAAAAAATGGGAAGCCGACCGTTCTCCCAGGACACCGGAGGAAGAACCGCACCCCCGCTTTGTGGAAGCAATCCAGAAGAAAACCTATGTAGAGTACCTGCTGGACCTTTTTCTTTATGAAAGTGAAGAAGAACAAAAGGCATGGATTGCAGAACACACAGCAGAAATCACACACTTGGAAAGGAGATTGAAAATCATGGCTGAGAATAAACCCACCAACCGAGAACGGCTAAGGGAAATCACAGATGGCATCGAGCAGGGCATCAAAGAACTGTTTGAAAGCGAAAAGTATATGCGCTATCTGTCCGTCATGTCCCGATTTCACCGCTATTCGGTAAACAACACCATGCTCATCTATATGCAAAAGCCGGATGCCACTTTGGTAGCCGGATACAATAAGTGGAAAGACCAGTTTGAGCGTCATGTAAAAAAGGGCGAGCATGGCATTACCATCATTGCCCCGACACCGTATAAGAAGAAAATCGAGGAGCAGAAGCTGGACCCGGATACCAAGGCTCCGATTTTGGATAAAGACGGAAAGATCGTTACAGAGGAAAAAGAAATCGAGATCCCCATGTTTCGTCCGGTCAAGGTCTTTGATGTGAGCCAGACCGACGGGAAACCTTTGCCGGAGCTTGCATCATCCCTTTCCGGCAATGTGCCAAATTATGAGGCATTCATGGAGGCCCTGCGCCGCAGCGCACCGGTGCCGATTACTTTTGAAGCAATGGCCGCCGATACGGACGGCTATTTTTCTGCCGATCATCAGAAAATTGCCATTCGTCAGGGCATGAGCGAGGTGCAGACGGTTTCGGCCACGGTTCACGAGATTGCTCACAGCAAGCTCCATGACCCTAAAAAATATGAAATGCTACCGTCATGGAAGGTTGTGCAGGAGAGTGAAGGTGGAACCAAACATGATTTCAAGTTGGATTTTGCCACAGAAAAAGAAGCCGAACAGTTTGCTTCTGATATGGATTGGCGTTATGTGGACGAAAATCAGTTTGAATGGCGTCTTGCAGTTGAGGAAGATGCAACCGCAGAAAAACAGGCAATCAAAAACCGTCACACGGAAGAAGTGGAGGCTGAAAGCATCTCCTATGCAGTCTGCAAATATTTTGGCATCGAGACTGGAGAAAATAGCTTTGGCTATATTGCCAGTTGGAGTCAGGGCAAGGAACTGAAAGAGTTGAGAGCCAGTTTGGAGACCATCAACAAAACCTCCGGCACTTTGATCTCCGACATTGAGCGCCACTATAAGGAAATCTGCAAAGAGCGTGGAATCGACCCTCATGCAAAGGTAGAGCCGGAAACCGCCCCGATAGAGCAGCCAGCAGATGCCATTAAGGTATCTGATAGGCTGCCGACCGGCGATCTGACCTACTATGTAGCAGAGTGCATGGAATTTCCAAACCTCGGAGAATACCACGATAACCTGTCTTTGGAGGAAGCTGTCCGCATTTATCAGGAGATTCCAGCAGAGCGAATGAACGGGATAAAGGGCATTGGTTTTGAGCTGAAAGACGGAAGCGACTATGAAGGACCTTTTCCGATTTTGACCGGCCAGACCATTGACCTGGACACCATCCAGGCAATCGACTATTACCGTGATAATCCTCTGGTGCAAAAAGCGGTAAAGGAACTGGCTGCGGCAATGCCGGAAATGGAAGTGCTGGGGGCGGATGCCAACCAGCAGGAGGCTTTGTTTCTGATTGACGATGCCACCTATCTTCATATCCAGTCCTGTGACAGCGGCTGGGACTATACCCTTTACGATGCCGCGTCCATGAAAGAGTTGGATGGTGGTCAGCTGGATATGCCGGAGATTTCCCGCATGAAGGCAGTTCTCCAGATTTGTGATGACAACGATTTGGGCAGAGACTCGGTAAAATACGCACCGTTGTCCATGATTGAGACCTTGCAGGAAGCTGCCTACCAGCAGATGCAGGCAGAGGCCAGTCAGATGGCTGCTTCTTCTCAGCTGCCGGAAGCACAAGAGCAGGCGCTGGATGAATACCCTATGCCTGATGAGCAGGTATCCACACCGGATATGCAGGAATACGGCTACTTCTATGATGGGATGCTCCCTGTCACCAGAGAACGGGCGCTGGAACTGGATGCCGCTGGTTTGACCGTCTATGTGCTGCATGAGGACAATACGGAGAGCATGGTGTTTGACCCGCAGGAAATCATGGATCATGGCGGTCTTTTTGGCGTGGACCGTGAGGAATGGGAGAAAAGCCCTCAGTTCCACGAAAAGGTCATGGAGCGTCAGGAACATCAGCAGGAACGCGAACAGGCATTTCTTGCTCAGAACAGAGATTGCTTTGCTATCTATCAGGTGAGCCGTGACGATCCGCAGAATGTGCGCTTTATGAATCTGGATTGGTTAAAGTCCCATGACATTTCCATAGACCGCAGCAATTATGACCTCATTTACACAGCTCCGCTGAGGGAGTCTGGCACGGTACCGGAGCAGCTGGAAAAACTATATGAGCAGTTTAATCTGCAAAAGCCGGCGGATTTTCACAGTCCTTCTATGAGTGTCAGTGACATCGTTGCGATCAAGCAGGACGGTAAGGTATCCTGTCATTACTGTGACAGTGTTGGTTTTACCCAGATCCCCGGATTCCTGCCGGAAAATCCGTTGAAAAATGCGGAGATGGCCGTGGAGGACGATTACGGCATGATCGACGGTATCATCAACAATGGCGCAAAAGAGCCTACGGTGGCAGAGCTGGAACAGCAGGCCCGCAACGGTCAGCCCATTTCCCTCATGGATTTGGCTGCCGCTGCCCATCGGGAGGAACGGGAAAAGAAAAAGTCCGTCATGGAGCAGCTGAAAAGCCAGCCCAAGGCAGAACACAAAAAGATAGCGCCAAAAAAGAGTGCGGAAAGGGAGATTTGATATGGGAAACTTTACTTTTGAGGAAATGAACCTGATGTGCATTTACAATACCGGCAGCCGCACCGGACTGATCGACAGCCTGCGTGAGATGCGCGGCGAGCTGGCCCCGGAGGAAACCGAGCTGCGGGAGTTGACAGACAGCGCACTGGGCAAGCTCCAGGCCATGAGTGATGCCGAGTTTGCCGAGCTGGAGTTGTATCCGGATTTTGACCAGTAAACACCATAATCGCAGGGATGGGGTGGCAATATGCCACCCCACCTTTTTACCCCAAAACTGAAAGGAGGACAGAACACTATGCCAACCAAAGCTGAACTATATGCACAGATGGCGGAGAAGGTGACAACGCAGCTCACGGGGAGCTGGCAGGAATGGGCAGGGTTTCTCACCACTGCTTCCCGCCTTTACAAGTACCCGTTCCATGAGCAGTTGATGATCTACGCCCAGCGTCCGGACGCCACCGCCTGTGCAGAGTACGATTTGTGGAATGAAAAGATGGGCCGGTATGTAAGGCGCGGCTCCAAGGGAATTGCTCTGGTGGACGATTCCGGGGACAGGCCCCGCCTGCGCTATGTTTTTGATATTTCCGACACCGGAACCCGTGAACATTCCCGCACTCCCTGGCTGTGGCAGCTGGAGGAGCGCCATTTGGATTCGGTGCAGGCCATGCTTGAGCGCACCTATGATGTTTCCGGTGATGACCTTGCCGGACAGCTCACCGAGGTAGCCGGAAAACTGGCTGAGGAATACTGGACGGAGCATCAGCAGGACTTCTTCTATATCGTTGACGGTTCCTTTTTGGAGGAATATGATGAGTTTAACATCGGAGTACAGTTCAAGGCAGCAGCCACCGTCAGTATCACTTATGCTTTGATGTCCCGCTGTGGACTGGAACCGGAACGCTACTTCGACCACGAAGATTTCATGGCGATCTTTGATTTCAATACTCCGGCAACCATCGGAGCGCTGGGAACAGCGGTCAGCCAGATCAACCAGCAGGTGCTGCGGCAGATCGGCGTTACCGTCCGAAATGCAGAGCGCGAAGCCAACCAAGAAAGGAGCAAACAAGATGAACAATCCCATGACCTATATCCAGAACGGAGACTATCTGATTCCCGACCTGAAGCTGAGCCAGCAGCCGGAGAAACCCCTGGGCAAGTACGGCAGGATGAGGAAAACCTACCTGAAGGAACACCGTCCCATCCTCTACAACCAGATGTTGCTGAGCGAGAAGCTGTACCCGCACCTTCTGGAGATCGACGAGACCGCCCAGAGCAGACTGGAGCAGATGATGCCCCAGCTGACGAAGGAAGCGGGAGCCACCGAGGAACTGAAAGCCAGCGATCCCATGAAGTGGGTGGGGCTGATGAACACCTGCAAAGCTCAGGCCGAGGAAATTCTGATGACGGAGCTTATCAACAGCTGACTCTAAACCTGTTCCTCTCCGAAGCGGAACAGATCCAATCCATAGATGAAGCAGAGAATGTAGCGCATACATCCTCTGCTTTTTCTTTTGCCCAAAATGACATCGACCATGTGCTGCGTTTGGGCGGCAATACAGACCGTCAAAGGGAGCGTGTGGTTGCAGCCTTTGAAAAGCAGAAAACCACCGCTGAGATTGCCGAGATACTGAAAACGCTGTACCACGGCGGCAATGGCCTTGGCAGTGTGAGCGCATGGTATGCCGAGGATGGTATCCATCTTTCCCACGGGAAGTCTGTCCGTTATGACAGGTCTGCCCAGGTCATTTCCTGGGAGAGCGCCGCAGAGCGTATCGGGGAGCTTTTGGAGAGCGGCCAGTTTGCCTCCAATGTGGAGCTTGCAGAAGTGGCAGGCTATGAACGATCCCTCCTTGCAGAAAAGCTCTGGTATCTGTATCACGATCTCAGTGAGGATGCCAGAGAAGCCGGATATTTGTCCTGCCTGTCAGAGATCAAAGGCAATGGTTTCCCGGAGGAGACCCGCCACCTGATGGAGCAGCTGAGTGAACCGGCTTTCCGCCAGACCCTCAAGGAAGAATACGCTGCCTTCTGGACTGCCTATCAGCAGGACCGTGACCTGTTGCGTTTTCACTATCATAGACCGAGGGAGATCTGGGAGAACCTGAAGGACCTTGACCTGCCCCGCAGGACCTTTTCTTCAGAGCTTTCCCAAGTGCCAACCGTCCAGCACTTTATTACCGAGGATGAGATCGACGCCGCCATGACCGGCGGAAGCAGTTTCGCCGGTGGAAAAGGCCGTATCTATGCGTTTTTCATGGCAAACCATACGGATAAGGAGAAAGTGAGATTCCTCAAAGACGAGTATGGCATTGGCGGACGCTCTCATGCCTTGTCCGGTGCAACACACAGCGGCGAAGATCACGATGGGAAAGGACTGCACTATAAAAAGCAGGACTGCCCGGATGTTCACTTGAACTGGGAAAAGGTTGCCAAGCGCATTACCTCACTTGTCCAGAAAGACCGCTATCTTACCGAACAGGAACAGGCGCAGTATGACAAAATCCAGTCTGAAAAGGAACTGGCCGAAGAAGATGCCATTCAAACACAGCAGCCGGAGGTGGAGAAAGAAACGCCAAAGCCTATCCTTCGGGAGCAGTTTGAGCAGTATAAGCCTGTGGTGACTGCCGCTATTTCCGAGGATGCCGCATACCGCAATGCCTGCGGGCATTCTGACCGTGAAAATGCTGTCATCGAGGGCAATGCCGCTGTGCGCCGTGCGGTTCTTGGTTCTAAGGATATGGAGCTGATCCGACTCTATTCGGATGTGCCGGAGTTCCGTCAGCGTCTGCACCGGGAAGTGATCGACGAGACCTATCCAAAGCTCCATGAGCTTCTGCGCCCTCTTTCTCAGGAAGATATTGATACTGTCCTTTGTGCATGGAACGGCAATATCGAGAGTAAACACGCTGTTGTCCGCTATATGAAAGACCATGCAAGAGAAAAAGATACCGCCGCATGGCTGGCTCAGGAATACGGCGGCAGTAACAGCAACAGCCTGTTCGTTGTCCGTGCCGGCAGCCCGGAGGAAACGCAGCTGCCCTGGCCGAAGGTACAGCGCAGGCTTGCCCAGCTCATTCAGGAGGAACGGTTTTATACCGAAGAAGAACAGGATCGTTTTGACAACATCGACCCAATCGCCATCCGGGAAGCTCTGGAGGAAAGAGGGATTGTCAACGGCCAGGTGGCAGACCCGGAAAAACTGGACAATGATCCGTTTATCCAACAGGTGAGGTCAGATGCAGAGCAGATTGCAGATGCCGAGACAGAGCAGACTTCCGAAGTTTCCATTTCCGATGAGGAATATGATGCAGTTCGCAGTCCAATTCCGCAAAAGACTTCTTACGACCCCGCCGCCCCGGTTTATGCCGTGGGCGATACCGTGTATATCGAGGATGCCGCTTATCAGATCACCGAGCTGCGGGATGATACCGTGCAGCTTCTGCCCACCGGCATGGTATATCCCATCTACCGGGCAGAGCGCAAAGAACAGTTCGAGCAGCTGCTTCGGGCAGACCGCCGCAATGCTTACTATACCGAGTTTCTTCCCATTGACCCGGACAAGGCAGATCAGGACCTGCGGGATGTATTGGCCCATGGACTGATGGATGAAGCAGATAAAAAACAGGTTTCCACGCTGCTGCAATCCGGCAGGAGCAATAGTGAGATCGCCTACTGGCTGAGCAGAGCCTATTCCGGTGAGATCGAGACCCTGAATCTGGAGACCGGCGATATTGCCGATTACCGTACCACGGCACAGGGCATGGAGCTGGAAGTCCTGGACGCAGAGGAAAAGCGTCTGGCTGTGCTGTATTTCCGCTGGGATGAAGTTGCGCCTTTGCTGCGTGGGATGTATGCCCGTCAGCTGGATGGCTTTGGACAGGAACAGCCCGAACCGGCTGCCGAATCCCCGGCCTTCCATTCCGAGACAGTGGCCGTCTATCCGGGCGACAAGAACCATCTGCCTTATGATGTGGTGGTGGAACGGCTGCATATCGAGGAGCCGGAGCCGCCAGCCCCTGTGACAGAGCCGGAGAAAACCTTTGAGGAAATGCTGGACGAACACCCGGTTTCCATTCAGGTCAATGGCCAGTGGCAGACCTTCCCCAATGCCAAAGCCGCCGAGGAAGCCTCCTATGAGGAATACAAGGCCAACCTGCGCCGCAATGCACAGAACTTCCGTATTACCGATGAGCATTTGGGTGAAGGCGGTCCGAAAGCCAAGTTCCAGGCAAATATCAATGCCATTCGTTTGCTGAAAGAGCTGGAAGTTGTCGGACAGCAGGCAAGCCCTGAACAGCAGGAAGTCCTATCCCGCTATGTAGGCTGGGGCGGTCTTGCCGATGCCTTTGACCCGGAAAAACCGGCATGGGCTTTAGAGTATGCCCAGCTGAAAGAGCTGCTGACCCCGGAGGAATATGCCGCCGCCAGAAGCTCCACCTTAAACGCCCATTACACCAGCCCTACGGTCATTCAGGCCATCTATGAAGCGGTGGGCCGTATGGGGTTTGAGACTGGAAATATTCTGGAGCCGTCTATGGGTGTGGGCAATTTCTTTGGTATGCTGCCGGAGAAAATGCGAAACAGCCGTCTGTACGGCGTGGAGCTGGACCCTGTTTCCGGGCGCATCGCAAAGCAGCTCTATCCCAAGGCGGACATCACAGTAGGAGGCTTTGAGACCACCGATAGGCGTGACTTCTTTGACCTTGCCATCGGCAATGTGCCGTTCGGTCAGTATCAGGTCAACGACAAAGCCTACAACAAGCTGAATTTCAGTATTCATAACTATTTTTTTGCCAAAGCACTGGATCAGGTGCGTCCCGGCGGCGTGGTGGCCTTTGTCACCAGCCGCTATACGATGGACGCCAAGGATTCCACCGTGCGCCGCTATCTTGCCCAACGTGCCGAGTTGCTGGGAGCCATCCGTCTGCCCAATGACGCTTTCAAGAAAAACGCTGGTGCAGAGGTCGTTTCGGACATCATTTTCCTCCAAAAGCGGGACCGCCCGCTGGACATTGTGCCGGAATGGACTCAAACCGGACAGACGGAGGACAGATTTGCCATCAACCGGTATTTTATCGACCACCCGGAAATGGTGCTGGGCAGACAGGAGCCGGTAAGCACTGCACATGGTATGGACTACACCGTGAACCCTATCGAGGGACTGGAGCTTTCCGACCAGCTGCATGATGCGGTGAAGTATATTCATGGCACTTATCGGGAGGCAGAGCTGCCGGAGCTGGGCGAAGGCGAAGCTATTGACACCTCCATTCCTGCCGACCCCAATGTGAAGAACTATTCCTATGCCATTGTAGACGGGCAGGTGTATTACCGGGAAAACAGCCGTATGGTGCGCCCTGACCTCAACGCCACCGCCGAAGCCCGCGTGAAAGGTCTTGTGGGACTGCGTGATTGTGTGCAGGAACTGATCGACCTTCAGATGGATGCAGCGGTTCCGGACAGCACCATTCGGGAGAAGCAGGCGGAACTGAACAGCCTCTATGACAGCTTTTCTGCCAAATACGGTCTCATCAATGACCGTGCAAACCGTCTGGCCTATGCAGACGATTCTTCCTATTACCTGCTCTGTGCGCTGGAAGTCATCGACGAGGACGGTAAACTGGAACGTAAGGCAGATATGTTCACCAAGCGGACCATCAAGCCCCATCAGGCGGTGGCTGTGGTGGATACGGCAAGTGAAGCACTGGCGGTGTCCATCTCGGAAAAAGCCTGCGTGGATATGGACTATATGAGCCAGCTTACCGGAAAAACAAAAGAAGAACTGGCCGGAGAGCTGCAAGGCGTAATCTTCCGTGTACCGGGACAGTTGGAGCAGGACAGAACGCCCCATTATGTGACTGCTGATGAATACCTCTCTGGCAATGTACGCCGAAAGCTGCGTCAGGCACAGCGGGCAGCACAGCAGGACCCGGTTTATGCAGTCAATGTGGAAGCTCTTACCGCCGCCCAGCCCAAAGACCTGGATGCGTCGGAGATCGAGGTGCGTCTGGGCGCTACCTGGATTGACAAGGAATATATCCAGCAGTTTATGTATGAGACCTTTAATACCCCGTTTTATCTCCAACGCAGTATCGAGGTCAACTATTCGTCCTTTACCGCTGAATGGCAGATCAAGGGAAAATCTTCTGTATCCTACAACGATGTGGCAGCTTATACCACCTATGGGACCAGCCGCGCCAACGCCTACAAGATTCTGGAGGATTCCTTAAACCTGCGGGATGTCCGCATCTATGACACCATAGAGGACGCAGACGGAAAAGAGCGCCGCGTGCTGAATGCCAAGGAGACCACCCTGGCGGCTCAAAAACAGCAGGCGATCCGGGAAGCCTTTAGGGACTGGATCTGGAGAGACCCGGAGCGCCGCCAGACTTTGGTGAGCCAGTACAACGAGGAAATGAACTCTACCCGTCCCCGTGAATATGATGGCAGCCACATCACTTTTGGAGGCATGAACCCGGCCATTACCCTGCGGGAACACCAGAAAAGCGCCATTGCCCATGTGCTGTATGGAGGAAATACCCTGTTGGCACATGAAGTAGGCGCAGGCAAAACTTTTGAAATGGTAGCTGCTTCGATGGAAGCCAAACGCCTGGGACTGTGCCAGAAATCTCTCTTTGTGGTTCCAAACCATCTGACAGAGCAGTGGGCGTCGGAGTTTCTGCGTCTCTATCCTTCCGCCAATATCTTAGTCACCACCAAAAAGGACTTTGAGACCCATAACCGAAAGAAGTTCTGCGCACGTATTGCGACGGGTGATTATGATGCCATCATCATGGGACACAGCCAGTTTGAGCGTATCCCCATCAGCCGGGAGCGTCAGGAACGGCTTCTCTATGAACAGATCGACGAGATCACTGAGGGGATTGCAGAGGTACAGGCCAGTGGCGGCGAGCGTTTTACCGTCAAACAGCTGGAGCGTACCAGAAAGTCTCTGGAAGCCAGACTGGAAAAGCTGCAAGCCGAGGGGCGAAAAGACGATGTGGTAACCTTCGAGCAGCTGGGTGTGGACCGTTTGTTTGTGGACGAGGCCCACAACTATAAAAACCTGTTTCTATACACAAAAATGCGGAATGTGGCTGGTCTTTCCACATCGGACGCGCAGAAATCCTCCGATATGTTTGCCAAGTGCCGCTATATGGATGAGATCACCGGAAACCGTGGCGTGATTTTTGCCACCGGCACCCCGGTCAGCAACTCCATGACCGAGCTTTACACCATGCAGCGTTACCTTCAGTATGAACGCCTGCAAGAACTGAACATGACCCACTTCGACTGCTGGGCTTCCAGATTTGGGGAGACCGTCACAGCATTGGAGCTGGCACCGGAAGGCACCGGCTACCGGGCAAGAACGAGATTCAGCAAGTTCTTTAATTTGCCAGAGCTGATGAACCTGTTCAAAGAAGTGGCGGACATCAAGACCGCCGACCAACTGAACCTGCCCACCCCGGAGGTGGAATACCACAACATCGTGGCGCAGCCTACCGAACATCAGCAGGAAATGGTGAAGGCACTCTCTGAGCGCGCTTCCGAAGTACACAGAGGCAGTGTGGACCCGTCGGTGGATAATATGCTCAAAATCACCTCGGATGGCCGCAAGCTGGGACTGGACCAGAGGATCGTCAACCAGATGCTGCCGGATGAACCTGGCACAAAGGTCAATCAGTGCGTGGACAACATCATGCAGATCTGGCGGGATGGCGAAGCTGACAAGCTGACCCAGCTGGTGTTCTGCGACATTTCTACACCGCAGGCAAAAGCTACTGCAAGCAAGGCGGCGAAAACGCTGGATAATCCACTGCTTCACGCACTGGAAGGTGCCGTGCCTCTGCCGGAGCAGGAACCGACCTTTACGGTATATGACGATATTCGTCAGAAACTCATTGCTCAGGGGATGCCTGCCGACCAGATCGCTTTTATCCATGAAGCCAACACCGAAGTGCGGAAAAAGGAGTTGTTCTCTAAAGTCCGTACCGGTCAGGTGCGTGTCCTTTTGGGCAGCACCGCCAAGATGGGCGCAGGCACCAATGTGCAGGACCGTCTGGTGGCACTTCATGACCTGGACTGTCCGTGGAGACCGGGAGACCTTGCCCAGCGCAAGGGCCGTATCGAGCGCCAGGGTAACCAGAATCCTCTTGTCCATGTGTACCGCTATGTGACCGAAGGAACCTTTGACGCATACCTCTGGCAGACGGTGGAGAATAAGCAAAAATTCATTAGTCAGATCATGACTTCTAAATCGCCGGTACGCTCCTGCGATGATGTGGATGAAACCGCCCTCAGTTTTGCAGAGATCAAGGCTTTGTGTGCCGGAGACCCACGTATCAAAGAGCGCATGGATTTGGATGTGGAGGTATCCCGCCTGAAGCTGATGAAAGCCGACCACCAGAGCAAGCAATATCGTCTGGAGGACCAGCTGCTCAAATACTTCCCGGAGGAGATTGAAAAGCACAAAGGCTTTATCAAGGGCTTTGAATCCGATCTGGAGGTTTTGGCAGCGCACCCGCACCCGGAGGACGGTTTTGCTGGTATGGAAATCCGTGGCGATCTGCTGACCGATAAGGAGAACGCCGGCGCAGCCCTTTTGGATGCCTGCAAGGAGGTCAAAACCTCCGATCCAGTGCAGATCGGCAGCTACCGGGGATATGCCATATCCGTGGAATTTTCCGCTTGGAAACAGGAGTATACGCTCCTGCTGAAAGGACAGATGACCCACCGGGCAACCCTTGGTACAGACCCTCGCGGAAATCTTACCCGTATCGACAATGCCCTCGCTCAGATGCCCCAGCGTCTGGAGGCGGCAAAGGCCCAGCTGGATAACCTCTATCAGCAGCAGGCTGCCGCAAAGGAGGAAGTCGGAAAGCCATTCCTTTATGAAGAAGAACTGCGAAGCAAAAATGCCCGTCTGGTGGAGCTGGATACTTTGCTCAACATCGACGGAAAGGGACAGGCGCACGCCGAGGCTGTTGTTGCCAAAAGCGCACGGCCTTCGGTGCTGGATCATCTGAAACGTCCGGCGACGCCCCGCAGTACAGACAAGAAACCAAAACAGCATGAGGAGGTGCGATAACATGAATACCAATAATCTGAATACAGCCCTTTATGAAAAGATGGCCACTGAGCAGGAAAAATATAGGGACTGGCTGAAAAGCCAGCCCCCGGAAGAAATCCTGCACCACACCTATGAATATACTGTCCGTGAGGATATTGTGATGGCGATGGAGGAGCTGGAGCTGACCGACGCACAGGCCCAGGCGCTTTTGGAATCTCCCTCGCCGCTGGCGGATGTGTACCGTTATTTTGAAAAGCTGGAGACCGGCTATATGGATATGATCCGGGACAGCATTGAGAACCGTGCCGACGATGTGTGCAGAGCTAAAGAGGAACTGCGAACAACACCAATCTATCCCCATTCAGCTGCCTATGCGAGAGAACATGGGGAGCTGGAGCAGTACCGAGCTTCCAACAATGTAAATCTCCAATGCAAGGAGTCCATTGAAGCGGCGGTGCGGGAACACTTCGACGGAATGTATCTCAGCCACGATGCGGCAAAGGGTGTGATCGAGACCTATGGCATGGAGCGTGTATCTATGGTTCTGTCTAACACGATCCAGCTTCAGGACTGGGATGGGCGCTACTCCCAACGCAACAAAGAATGGGCCAAGACCATTCCTAATGAGAATCCCGAAACCGTCCGTTGTGGTTATGCCTTAAACAGCCACCCTGCTGTGCTGGATGGTTTTATTGATCTGGTGCGTGAAGAACAGCAGCGCAGCCGTACCCAGAGAGAAAAACTGGAACCGTCCCGTCCCTCAGTACGGGATAAGCTCAAACAGGAGCTGCCCGCCAATAAGTCTGCCGCCCCGAAAAAACGGGAGCTGGAGCGATAACCATGGCAAAGCGCAAGCGGGATGTGCCGGTTCTGTTTTGGGTGTCCGCAGAAGAACTGGAACTGATCCATCAAAAGATGCAGCAATACGGGACAGAGAATTTGAGCGCTTATCTGCGGAAAATGGCGCTGGATGGTTATGTGGTCAAGCTGGAACTGCCAGAGCTGAAGGAGTTGGTCTCCCTGATGCGCCGAAGCAGCAACAACTTGAACCAGCTGACCCGCAAAGTGCATGAGACCGGGCGGGTTTATAATGCTGACTTGGAGGATATATCCCAGCGGCAGGAACAACTGTGGGAGGGTGTGAAGGAAATCCTTACCCAACTCTCCAAACTTTCATAACAGGGATAGATACTCCATTTGCGGAGGGAGGAACGGCGTTTCTTCGCCGCACCTTCCTCCGCTTTTTCTTTTTGTCTGTATCCTTGTCTTTTGCCTGTCCGTACCGGATAATATGAGTAGAATAAGAAGCGTAGCAAAGGAGTGAAAACAGATGCTGACCTTTGAAAAGGTGCTGGAGATTTTTGCGGATTACCTGACCGCAGACGAGACCATAGAAGTTTATATTAGCCGCCATGGATGTGTAAGAGTTGAATTTGACCAAGATTTTCACTATTGCTCTGGCGAGGTGTGCCATACTCCCAAGGAACTGTTCAATCTCTTAGCTGATGATTACCGGACTTATGTGGAGATTGAACTGACCAAAGGCAGACGGGAGTTGACGGAAGATGATGAGAGAGAAGCGGATGCCCTGTGCAAACGGTATCTGGAGCGTTGGAGGGAGGAACTGGAATGAAGATTTTGAAATGCTTGCTGATGATTGTAACTGCACCGGTCATTTTGGTGTTGACGCTTTTTGTCTGGCTCTGCATGGGGCTGATCTACATATCTGGTCTGGTGCTTGGTCTGCTCAGCACGGTAATTGCTCTACTTGGCGTGGCTGTGCTTATTACCTATTCCCCGCAGAATGGTGCAATTTTGCTGATTATGGCATTTTTGATTAGCCCGATGGGGCTGCCGCTGGCTGCGATCTGGCTGCTGGGAAAGGTGCAGAGTTTGAAATTTGCGATCCAGGATTGGGTGTATGGGTAAATGATGTGAATATAATTTGGAATGAAAAAGAAGCAGGACAATGGGAGATGAGACCCAATGCCCTGCTTCTCTGTTTATTCGGAACGAACTGTAATATATTTTTGATTGCGACTTTTAGGTTTATCGGGAATAGTCATTTCTAATTGCCCGGATTCTAAAAGCGGATTGATATGCTTCAAGGTGAAGTTTCTTAAATCTTTGAAGCCGCAAAATACTGCAAGCTCTTTCTTGGATTTTGGTGTTGTGCAAAAAGCCAAAATCTGTTTGGATACCGTTGATAGTTCAATAACTTGGTGGGTAACTTGGTGGATAACTTGGTGGGCGTCACCCTCTAAGTTGTAGTTTACATTTTTCAAGATGACTCTGAAATCTGTCGCTGTTGAGGAAAATTCGGGCTTATATGCCTCTGTGTATCCAGGCAGCTTTTCGGTTTCACTGACGATTTTGCGTAGGCCACTTCCACGGCGTTCCATGTACTTCATGCGGTGGAACAGGTCAGCAATCACAGGGTTTCGTCGCATCGAACGGATACTGTAAATATCGTATTCCTGAATTGAGCCGCCGCCAAACATACCGCCCGGAGATGTGATTTCCACCCGATCATCAAACATATCAATATGGATTTCGCTGCCAAGTACAATATAATCACGATGGATAAGCGCATTAACAAGAGCCTCTGTCACAGCTCGTTCAGCATAATCTGGCTTGTCTACACGATACTGTGCCTCTTTGACAAAACGGACTTTGGAATTATTGCGAATAAATTCACTGCCGCTTTTCAGTAGATAAATCAGATTCCCTTCGTATTCTTTATCGTCCAGTGCATCATCAAAGATAGAGCCTTTTTCCAAGCCATTCCACCGGGTACAGAACATACGGGAGTTATAAACTGTGTGCTGATCGGTCATGAGCTTTCCGGCATTGGTCAAGACCCCATTTTTGTCAGCCAAACCGAAGGAAACATAATCGGATGGCTCAAAGCGGAGGCCGGTTCGTTCCAGATAGGTTGCCTCCAGGAGTGTGAAGCTGTAATCCTTTTTCACAGCTTCTGTTGTTAAGGTGTCAAAGGACTGATTGGTTCCCTTTAAGATCAGTTCATTTACAATGTAATCCGGGGCAATTACGCTTTCATTTCCAACACGGATATATGCTTCCATCACTCCGTCTGCCTTGTAATAATATGGGGTGCTGCGGCCGGGAGAAACCTCCAGAGCTAATAGATTTTTACCATCTTCCTGTAATGGTTTTAAGATAAACTGAGGTAATGGTGTGATACGTTCTTTGATTAAGCGGCTGATCGCTTCAGCATCCTTTTGAACATCGGACAAGCCGATAGGCTCCCGGTCATCGGAGACTCCGAAAAACAGAGTGCCGCCGATTCCATTGGAAAAGGCACTGACACTTTTTAACCAGCTTTTTGGCTTTTTTGTTTCGAGAGCAACTTTGAAATCACATTCGGTTGCTTCAGCAATGAGCTGTTCTATCATAGAAATCCCTCCTTTGAGGTTGTAGAATATTCTTTTTTATTATACCCAGCGGAGAAAGTTATTGCAACGATAGAAGCAAAGAGTTCAGCGAAAACAAAAATATTTATGAGAGGAGGACCTTCTATTATGGCAACTACAAGAATCATGCCGCTTCATGTCGGCAAAGGCCGCACAGAGAGTCGGGCAATCAGTGACATCATCGACTATGTGGCCAATCCAAAGAAAACAGATAACGGCAGGCTCATTACCGGCTATGCGTGTGACAGCCGGACTGCGGATGCGGAGTTCCTTCTGGCAAAGCGGCAGTACATTGCCGCTACCGGACGAGTGCGTGGTACAGATGATGTGATTGCCTATCATGTGCGCCAGTCCTTCCGCCCTGGTGAGATTACCCAGGAAGAAGCAAACCGGCTGGGCGTAGAATTTGCAAAGCGTTTTACTAAAGGCAATCATGCCTTTGTGGTCTGCACTCACATAGACAAGTCGCACATTCATAATCACATTATCTGGTCATCGGTCAGCTTAGAATATGACCGGAAGTTCCGAAACTTTTGGGGCAGCACCAAGGCGGTTCGTCGGCTAAGTGACACCATCTGTATTGAGAATGGACTGTCCATTGTAGAGAATCCGAAACTTCACGGAAAGAGCTATAACAAATGGCTGGGCGATCAGGCAAATCCATCTCACCGAGAGCTGCTTCGTGTGGCGATTGACAACGCATTATCACAAAGTCCTGCTGACTTTGAAGAACTGCTGAAGCTGTTGCGAGAATATGGTTGTGAAGTCTCAAAGCGCGGAAAATCGTATCGACTGAAACTCTCTGGTTGGGAGAAAGCCGCCCGCATGGACAGTCTGGGCGAAGGATATGGATTGGAAGATTTGCGGGCAGTTCTCTTAGGGAAGAAAGCACATACCCCGCGAAAGAAAACAGTCACACAGGCAGAGCCGCCGAAGGTCAATCTGCTGGTGGACATTCAGGCAAAATTGCAGGCTGGAAAAGGTGCTGGCTATGCGCGATGGGCTAAAGTTTTCAATCTGAAGCAAATGGCGCAGACCATGAATTACCTGTCAGAGAATAAACTGCTGGAGTATGCGGTTTTGGAAGAAAAGGCTGCGGCTGCCACGGCACATCACAATGAACTTTCGGCGCACATCAAAGCGGCTGAAAAGCGCATGGCAGAGATTGCTGTTCTGCGTACTCACATCGTAAATTATGCCAAGACCCGTGAGGTCTATGTGGCATACTGCAAGGCGGGCTACTCTAAGAAATTCCGGGAGGCACATGAGGAAGAAATCCTGCTCCACCAGGCTGCTAAGAATGCCTTTGATGAGATGGGCGTCAAGAAGCTGCCAAAGGTCAAAGAGTTACAGACAGAGTACGCAAAATTGCTGGAAGAAAAGAAAAAGACTTATTCCGAGTATCGGCGCTCCCGTGAAGAAATGAGGGAGCTTTTGACTGCAAAAGCAAATGTAGATCGAGTGCTGAAAATGGAGGTAGAACAGGATGTTGAAAAAGAAAAAGACCACGGCCAGCGGTAAGCTGGTCCTGGTCAAAAGCGTTCGCAGAACGCGCAGCCACAGAATGAAATTCTGTGTTCAAAGGGGCTTGGGGGCGCTGCCCTCAACAAGCAAGCGGAGAGGAAAATCACGGAGGGATTTTCTTCTCTGCGGGCCTGTGTGTATTAACACAGGCATTGCTTGCCTCTTTTCTCCGAAAATGAAAAGAACCAGTGAGAGAATCGTTAAATTTCACTCACTGGCTCAATTCGTTTCAAATTTTTTTGACAACTCTGTCAGTTCTTTCACCGTTTCCTGGGTGTGATGCAGCAGGGTGTCACGCATTTCTGGCGGACAGCTGGAATAAAGCATTTTCATCTGATTGACACCTTCATCCTCCAGAGAAACATCTGGATTTATAAGTGTATCTAAAGAGATATGCAGGACCTTGGCCAATGCTCTCAAAATCAAATAAGAAGGATTCATTTTCCCCTTTTCGATATTGGCGATTTGCTTTACAGAAACATGGCTCAAATCAGATAGCTCCTGTTGTGTTAGCTCTTTATTCTTTCGGGCTTCCCGCATTTTCTGCCCTAAAGCAGTTAAATCATCAATCGGCATAATCGTTCACCTCAATAACATTGTATCGTTCTGGTTTGTGCAAAGGAATAACCTAATTATGCCTGATGAACGGTAAGATTATGCTGATTTTTGTAGAGTAATAGGTAGGGATAAACTTGTATTCTTCGAGAAGACGAAATATAATATTTTAGGAGGTGCAAAATGGACTACATAACATTAAAAGAGGCAAGCCAAAAATGGAATGTTACGCCGCGCCAGATAAATTATTTGTGTACATCTGGGCGCATCCCCGGTGCTGTAAAAATGGCGACGATTTGGCTTATTCCTAAAAATGCAGAGAAGCCAGTAGACAGGCGGAGAAAAGAAAACAAATCTCAGTGAGGTTTCTGTGACATTTGGGTGATACACTGAAAATGAAGGAGTGTGATACCATGCGAATTTTAGTAGTCGAGGATGATCGACTTTTGAATAATACTTTATGCTATAACTTGAATACTGCGGGCTATGCGGTGGATTCTGCGCTGACAAAATCAGCGGCCGGTAGTTTCTTGACAGAGCAGGACTATGACCTAATTGTGCTGGATGTAAATTTGCCGGATGGGAACGGTTTTGACTTCTGCCGGGAGGTAAAAGAACGCCGTCCCGATACCGCTATTATCTTTCTGACCGCAAATGATATGGAAAGCGATATGCTCAAAGGGTATGAGCTGGGTGCAGAAGATTATGTGACAAAACCTTTCCCTATGAGTGTCTTTCAAAAGAAACTGGCGGTAGTGCTAGGGAGGCTGACAAAACAATATGGTGGTGATACTTATGAGGATGACATACTGACCATCAATTTTTCAGAAATGAGTGCTACTCTATCAGGAAAGCCACTTACATTCACACCACTGGAATATCGACTTTTGAAAATTCTGATGAAAAATCCACAGATTGTTTTGACCCGGCAAGTCTTGTTGGAAAAATTGTGGGACGCAGACGGAAATTTCGTGGATGAACACGCTCTGACTGCGGCTATCAGCCGGGTACGAAACAAAATTGAAACACCCGACCGTCAGTACATCAAAACGGTATATGGTATGGGTTATATGTGGATTGGAGGGGTGCTGAAATGAATGGGCGAAAACTCTCTGTCAACAAAGCCTGTCTCTTTTTAGCTGTTCTCCTGCTGGTGGCAATGGGGACGGTTTCAGCAGCTTTGTATGGGCTAACTCAGAATATAACCGCTGTCTGGTATGTAGTATTGTTCGGCATCTTTGTGCTGCTTTGCGCTGTTTGTTTTATGGTGCTGGTTCGGCGTAAACTGGCAATGTTCTCCGATAGCTTTTGTAGTCTGATAGATAATATGTTGTCCGGGAATATGCAGCCGAAACAGATTATTGAAGAAGAAAGTCTTTTCTATAAAATTGAATATCGGCTGAACCGTTTATATGAAGTCATGCAGGAAAACAAGAACAGCATTGCACAAGAACGGGCTGACCTGCAAGAACTGATTTCCGACATTTCTCATCAGGTCAAGACCCCGATTGCGAACTTGAAAATGATTAACAGCACCCTGCTTGAAAATGAAGTCCCTGTGCAAAAGCAAAAAGAGTTTCTTACAGCACAGGCCAGCCAACTTGATAAACTGGATTTTCTCATGCAGATGATGATTAAAACCTCTCGTCTGGAAGCAGGTGTCATTTCTCTGGAAAAGAAAAGCCAGCCGCTTTATGACACGCTTGCCGCCGCATTGGGCGGTATTCTTCTGAACGCCGAGAAAAAACAGATCAATGTTCAAGTGGACTGCCCGGAGAACTTGGTCGTTTCCCATGACAGAAAATGGACAGGTGAAGCATTGTTCAATATTTTGGACAATGCGGTGAAATATACGCCGGAGGGCGGTCAAATCCGTGTTTCGGTTGAAAGTTGGGAAATGTATGTGAAAATCGACATTGCAGATACAGGCATTGGCATTTCAGAACAGCATCAGGGAGCAATTTTCAAGCGTTTCTATCGAGAGGACATCGTACATGATGTAGATGGAATTGGTATTGGTCTATATCTGGCTCGTGAGATCGTAACCTTGCAAGGCGGTTATATCCGGGTAACATCCGAGGTTGGGAGGGGTTCAACTTTTTCCGTCTTTCTGCCTCGACAATAAAATAAGTACGCTAAAAAACAAAATGTCACAGACCTATGACATTTGAGATTTAATTAAACAGAGGTATTTTGTTTCCCGTGACATTTCTGTGAGGTTTACCTTTTATGATAGAGCCATCAAAAAGAAAGGGTGGTGTTCTATATGAACATATTACAAACGACAGATTTGAAGAAATATTACGGCACCGAACCGAACATTACAAAAGCATTGGATGGCGTGACCCTATCCATTGAGGAAGGTGAATTTGTTGCCATTGTTGGTACTTCCGGCAGCGGTAAGTCTACTTTGCTGAACATGATGGGCGGGTTAGATACGCCAACTTCCGGCAGTATTAAAGTAAAAGGGAAAGAATTATCGAAACTCAAGGATGAACAGCTTACCATCTTCCGCAGACGTAACATCGGGTTTATCTTTCAGAATTACAATCTTGTTCCTGTGCTGAATGTCTATGAAAATATTGTCCTGCCGGTGGAGCTGGATGGTGATACTGTGGACAAGCGGTTTATGGATGAAGTAGTGAAAATGCTGGCTCTCGATGGGAAGCTGAACAGTATGCCTAACAATCTGTCCGGCGGCCAGCAGCAGCGTGTAGCGATTGCCCGCGCCCTTGTTTCCAAACCAGCTATTATACTTGCAGATGTAAACTGAACCCCATGTGCTTACTGTACATAGCGTGTACACAGTAGGATTACATGATAATATAGGTACATGATACACAAGTAATGAGAAAAAATGTGTATGGAGTAGGAAGAAAGTATTGATATCTGGTATGAGGAAAGACATCCTTGTAGCAGGTTTTTATTGTCTATAATAGACAGGTATAAAGGTAATATTTTAGTGGTATGTCCGAATAGCTTTTTTACGATAAGTGGGTATACTGGTGTGGTAAAGAGAAGAGGTGATGACTATGGCGTATTGCTATGATGGGAAAACATATGAAACGATAAAAGAAATGGCAGAGGAATATGGAATTGACCGTCAAAGAATATATTCCTTCCGGCGCCGAGGCTGGTCGCTAGAAGATGCAATGCAAATGTGTGTCAATGATGTGCGAGGAAGAGGGCGACTTTTTGAATACAATGGAAAGTTATATCGTTCGCCTAAAGCGTTGGCTGAAGAATATGGATTACCTTGGAATTCATTAGCACATTACATACAAAGGTGCAAAACAGTAGAAGAAGCGGTAGATCGTTGCAAAGAGGCACAAGAGAAGAAAATTATGCTATGGGGCAAAAAATATCAGAGCAGATATGAGGTGGCAACAGCATTTGGAATTAGAGAGACTTCCATTTCAGCCAGAATCCATACAAGAAACAGGACATTAGAAGAAATTGTTCTTGAACTATTGCAGAAAGAACCGATATGTTTTGAAGGAAAATCCTATAATACATTGGTAGAATTGTGTGCGGAGTATCAAGTGCAGCCCTGCAATGTTTTTGAACGCTTGAAATATGGGAAAACATTGGAGGAAGCTATTTATTTGCCGATCAGGAATAATGGGAAAAGATATGAAATTGAGTATGAAGGGAAAGTATATCAGAATGCTGCTTTTTTATGCAGGGAATATAATATCTCTAAGCTGTTAGTATATGGACAACAGCGCTATAAACCAGAATATTCGTTTATAGAATGTTTCCGTTTAGTGAAGCAATTACGGGATGAATGTGGGTGGCCCAAGACTGAGGTATTTGCTTTTATTCCAAGATGTAAGATTCAAGGGAAATTCTATAAAAGGATATCGGATTTTGCATCGGCTGTCGGCATGACCAGAGGGCAGATAGATACCTATAAATCCCGACACCATCATAAAAATATGATTGAAGCATTACAGGAAATGAAGAAAGACCGTATTCCAGCGTATAAGACGGAATACGGTCTTTTGCCATATAGTGAAGCCAGAAAGAAAAAATACACATCTAAGCAGTTGGAACAATTAGAATATGTCCCAAGTGCATTGCCGCGATACCCTATGCTTCAGTCCTTTGATTTTACACAAGACAGTATGGATATACTTCTTCGATATGAGGAATTATTTCAAAAGCAATCCCAATGTAAGAGAGAGTGGAGGGAACAAAGATAAAGGAGAGTGGGAAAAGAAGAGGGGAGAAGAATTATAGGAAATGTTTCTTTTCCGGTTTAGAGAAGCCCGGAAAAGAATGTGTTGATATCGGTATGGAAGATTTTTGCAAGGGCAACAAGTTCCGATACCTTGATGTTCATACGGTTGGTTTCCAGCTTGGCATAGGTACTTTTGGACATGGAGATACCCATCAGGTTTAATTTTGCAATGACCTGGTCTTGCGTAAGTTTATTTTGATAACGGATGGCTTGGATATTTTTGCCGATATCCATGTCTGGTCTGATCTTCTGCATGATAGAATCCTCTCATTTCTCAATGTTTCGCAATAAAGAAACTTTATATTGATTTTACTGATTTCACTTTTTATAATGTTTCGTAATAAGGAATTATTTGTGCAAAGGGGAATGATTATGCATCAGAGCGATATAGAACGGTTTGCTTTCCTGTTTTTATGTGGAAAGCGTGACAGGGAAATCCTGCTGGGAAAAGAAAAAATGACATTTTCAGATTTGGACAGGCTGACGTATGTTACCGATTTCCTTGGTCTGACAAGATTGAACCTGGATATTTGGCATCATTATGGAGAACAATTCCGAGAACATTTTCAAAGACTGGAACAGTTATATGATGAAACCTGCAGTATTGTTTCTTGTGATATAACCGAAATTGATTTATATTTGCAGGATAGATGGTTACAGGAATTTTGTAACAATGTACCAGACAGAAAGATCCGGAAGGAACTAAAAGAATTAGTCAAAAAGATCTATAAAGAAAAGGGAATGGAAATCCCAGAAGAGACAGGCATCATTTAGGTGTCTGTCTTTTCTTTTGGAAGAGAGGTGATAGCAAAGGTGAGTATCAGTATCCATGAATTATTGGCAGTAGCCAGGGAGTCGGAGGGTGTGAAGGCAGTACAGGGAGATGCCATGCTATGTGAGAAACGGTTTGCACCGGACACCCGGTATATGGTGGAGTTTTTAGTGTTGAAGCAGACAGAGAAGTTTGAGGAAGCGGGAATATATCATCGTTATTTTTTAACAAAGAAAGCATATTACGAAATGATAGAGTTACAGAGCCAGGGAATCCTTCGCTTTCAAAGACAGGCTCTTGTTTTGGAAGGAACACTGCATTATCTTCCTGTCCAAACATTTTTTCGAGACCAGGAGTAGGAAGAACAACAGGCTGGAAAGAAGAGAATGCCTGCCGGGGCGCGCCTTTGGGGGCAAGGGCTCTTTCAACGGAAATTTTACATAGAACAGAAAAGAAGGGAGTGGTAAGTGATGGTCATTGGAATCGACCATGGATATTATGCCATCAAAACAAAGCAGGTGTGTTTCCCCACAGGGATCATCCGGTATGAATACGAACCCTATACCATGCAGAATGTTCTCCAGTACCAGGGAGAATATTATGTGTGTGGGACTGGGAGACAGACATTGGTAAAGGACAAGACCGCCAACGACAATTATTATCTTTTGACGCTGGCAGCACTGGCACAGGAGATTCGAAAGCGAAAGGGGGAAAGGACAGCGAAAGTTGTTCTTGCAGCCGGACTTCCCCTTACCGGGTTTGGAAGGGAAAAACAGAAATTCAAGGAATATCTATTTCAAAAACAGCTAATCCGTTTTTTATATGAAGGGGAACGCTATGAGATCCAGATTGAGGATGTGAAATTGTTCCCCCAGGGATATTCAGCCCTGGCTCTTTATCCAGAGTATTTAAAAGATGAGCCTTCTGTGCTTCTTGTGGATATCGGAGGCTGGACGGTGGACTTGATGCGTCTTGATAATGCTGTTCCTAACGCAGCTACCTGTAGAAGTCTGGAACTGGGTGTCATCCGTTGTATGGATGAGATCAGAGAACAGGTAAGGAGAAATACAGGACTGTCGGTAACGGAGACGCAGATCGAGCGTGTCTTACGTGGAAAACCCAGCAGCATGCCTGCGGAAGTGGTGTCTTTGATTGAGAGGCAGGGCAGGCTTTATATTGAGAAAATCCTGTCTGCGATCACCGAGGCAGGCTTTGACCTGCGGGCAGTCCCTTCCGTTTTCATGGGAGGCGGTGCTGCTATTTTTAAACACCGTGTAAGCGAGCAGGACCGCCTGTGTCGCCCGATTTACTTGACGGACGTCCATGCCAACGCTGCCGGATATGAACGGATTGTGGGGCAGATGAGGACGCTGTGAGCCGCCCGGTCTTTTCCTTCCGCCCAAACCTTAAGAACCCGGAACATGAAAAAGCGTGGCAGCTTTTGATGGAGATTCCGACAGGGCAGAGGAACCAGTATCTGGTGGATGTGATCCTGGAACAAGAAGAGAGGGAAACTTTAAAAAGACTCATTCAGGAGGCTGTTCGGGAAGAGTTAAAATGTGGCGATGTGGAACGGATGCCAGCACAGGAAAAGGAAGAAATTCCCGGTCAGATGCTGGATTTTTTATTTCAGATGGAGCAGGAGTAAAGGGGGTGAGGCCTATGGGCAAGGAAAGTATGGCATTGTTGGATATGCTTGGGTTTTGCATACATTTGACATGGATTCTTTAGTGGGTATTGTGAATAGCTTTCTTTCAAATTTTGGAGTATGTTGTGTATAACAAAACGAAAGGGGAAAACGCTTATGGCAGAGATGAAGAACATATGCGGAAAGATCCCGGTGGAATTACATGAGAAGGTACGAGCCGAGATCGAAGAAAGGGAAACAAGTACACAGATCTTTATCCGGCAGGTGATCGAAGAACACTTTAACAGACTGGAGAACAAAGGAGAAGAAAGCATGGAAAAAAGAACATTAGCAGTACAGGTCACAGAGGAATTATTCCAGAGAGTCAAATGGGCAGTCACAAAGGAAGGCATCAAACAGAAAGATTTTATCATCCGCATCATCGAAAAAGCGGTGGAAGAGGTAGAAGCCAAATGGAAGGAACTGGAACAGCCGGAAGAAAACGCAGAAACAGATAGACTGGAAGAAGCAAAAGAAACTGCGGAAGATGTCTATGAAGAAGAGACTACCGAAGCGGAAACCGAAACAGTGGAAGCCGCAGAGGAAGAGGCGGATGCAGAAATTTCTGAGGATGCAGAGGAAGAAGAGATTCCGGAATCCGGGGAAGAAACCGAAGAGATCGCATAATGCCAAACAAATAGAACTATAAAACCAGCAGGAGGTGTGGGAGAAAAACCATGCCGCCTGTTTTTTTTTATTCAGCAAAGGAGGTTGATAGCCGCAACCATTCGATTTTTTGATTTATTCAGCGGGATCGGGGGATTCCGGGAAGGGTTAAGACGTGCAGGCGGTTTTACCTGTGTGGGACACTGCGAGGTGGATGCTTATGCGGATAAGAACTACCGATTGCTGTTCGACACAGAAGGGGAGTGGTTTTGCAATGACGCAAGAACAATCGAAACTGAACGAATGCCGGACTTTGATCTTTTGTGTGCAGGATTTCCTTGCCAGGCATTCTCTATCGCCGGAAAGCGGGAAGGATTTGCAGATGCCAGAGGAACTCTGTTCTTCGAGATTGCCAGACTGGTTGCAGACAAGCGACCTGCGTATTTCATCCTTGAAAATGTTCCCGGACTGCTTTCGCATGACAAAGGCAGGACGTTTCACACCATCCTCAGTACGTTATCTGAGCTGGGGTACGGTGTGGAATGGAAAGTGCTTAACAGCAAGGATTTTGGAGTCCCCCAATCCAGAAAACGGGTGTATCTTGTCGGATATCTTGATCGACGATGTGCCGGAAAAATATTACCTTTCCCAACAGCAAATGGAACGCCTCTTGTACAAATCCAGACAGGAAGGCAAGGGGAACGGATCTACAAAGCCGAAGGGTTAAGCTGTACCCTGACTTCCGGAGCCGGAGGTGTGGGTGGTAAGACAGGGTTGTATGAAGTGGGTGTTCCTATTAAGGAGAATACAAAGCAGGGATATAAGATGGCGTATCCAGGCGACAGCATTGACTTAGGATATGCAGGACTGAACACCAGAAGAGGGCGTGTGGGGCATCAGATCGCCCATACCCTTACCACAGGAATCCAGCAGGGAACGCTTCATTTTGTGGATCTATCTCCGCCGCCTCTTGTCACAGAACATTGCAGGTGTCTGAATACCAGACAATCGGGCATCCATAATCACAAAGGGGAATGTTCCGGTGTCTTAAAAGAGGAAGGTGCCAGGGCAGTGCTGAATCCGGGAAGAGAAGAAACCCGGCAGAATGGCCGGAGGATGAAGGAGTCGGAAGAGCCGATGTTCACCATTACTGCCACAGACCGGCATGGAGTTGCCTATCGGGGCAGAATCCGGAGGCTGGTGCCAAGGGAGTGTCTGCGGCTGCAGGGCTTTTATGACTGGCAGATTGACCGCATAGAACAGGAGACTTCGGACAGCCAGCTTTATAAACAGGCTGGAAATGGAGTGACCGTCAACGTGATCGAAGCCATCGGAACGCTTCTTCGGCAGGCAGATACAGAGATCCGGGCAGAGGATGAAAAGACAAAGAGGTAAGGCAGTATGGCAATTGGAATTCAGGATCAATATTTCGGTACAGAGATTGAGATGACAGGGATCACCAGGCAGAGGGCTGCGGAGAAAGTGGCAGAGCTGTTTGGAACAAGGGCGGTTTGCAATGGCGGATATTATGGGGTTTGGTCTGTGACAGATCAGGAAGGAAAGAAATGGAAGTTCATGTATGATGGGAGCATCTATACGGAACGCAGGGAGCGTGGACGCATGGTTCCTGCCGGAAGAGAATACAGCACCGAGATGGTCAGTCCGAAACTTTCCTATGGAGAAATGGGAAAACTGCAGGAAGTGGTGCGGTGTCTCAGGCATCATGGGGCGAAGGTAAATGCATCCTGCGGGCAGCATGTGCATGTGGATGCTTCCAATCACACCCCAAGAAGCCTTAAAAATGCCATGACCATTATGTATTCCAAAGAGGACATCCTGTTTAAGGCATTGAAGGTGCAGACATCAAGGGAACAGGAGTATTGCCAGAAGGTACGCCCCATTGTGCTGGAGAAGATCCGCCGGATGCCAAACAGCACCATTTCCATGGAAAAGTTGAAACGGGTATGGTATGGGGGCAGGGATGGAAGCCATGATCATTATGACGATACCCGGTACTATGCGTTGAACCTTCATGCAGTGTTTTCCAAAGGAACTTTGGAGTGGAGATGTTTTGAGAGTACCCTCCATGCAGGAAAAGTGCGGGCAAATATCACGCTGGCTCTTGCCATCTCTGCCCAGGCCATCAATCAGAAATGCACCCAGATGCGGAAAACGGAGATCACAGAGAATCCGGCATTTACCTTCCGTACCTTTTTATTGCGGCTGGGGCTCATTGGACCGGAATATAAGAATGTCCGGGAACATCTGCTTGCCAATCTGGAGGGTGACAGGGCATGGAGATATGACCGCAGTACCTATGAATGTTTGAATCGAAATCATCGGGCGGAGGATGCCCGTTAGGAGGTAAGAGATGAAAGAATCCTATTATTTTGCCTATGGCAGCAACATGAACTTAGACCAGATGGCGTACCGCTGTCCGGCAGCTTCCGTAGTGGAGAATGTCCGGCTGGATGGATACCGCCTGACCTTTTGTGGCAGGGGGAAAGGAAGCGGTGTTGCCACTATTTTGCCGGAAGAGGGCAGCCAGGTGGAAGGGGTGCTTTGGAAGATCACACCGGAGTGTGAAAAAAGCCTGGACTTTTATGAAGGGTATCCCCACCTGTATGGGAAGGAGCCTGTTTTTGTTCAGGGAAAGGATGGTGTGAAACGGGAAGTCATGGCATATACCATGAATGCACCCTATAAGGATCAGCCTGCCATCCCATCGGATCTTTATTTTATGGGAATCGTGGAAGGCTGCCATCAGAATGGGATTTCCAGCCGATCTGTGACCGATGCGCTAAAGCGTACAAGACAGGAAGTGGGAAAGCAAAAAGCCAGTCATAAGAAAACAGAAGTCAGCAGATAACAAAGCCGCAGGGGAAAGCCTCTGCGGTATTTTTAACGAAAAAAGGAGAATGCAATGAAGAGCAGGAATATCAAAACAAGACTTGCAGCCTTTGGGCTCGCACTGCTCATGGGTCTTAGTCCGCTTGGGAACTTAGCGGATGTCCATGCGGCAGAAACAAAAAATCCGTCAGAGCCAGTGACGGAGAGCGCAGAAATATCTGAAACGGAACAGACAGAGGAAGTTTCAGAAGCTGCGAAACATTTGGTAACAGCAGAAGATATCACGAAAGATATTTCCGACAAGGATTTTATGGCAGAGACTTGTATGGAAGGTATCCATTACAATTCAGAACAAGAGGATGTTACCTTGGAACGTATCGAAGCGGAAGATGGAGGGAGCTACCACCCTGACCAGGCAGGAACCTATATTGCAACCTACTGGGTTGTGCCAAAGGATGCGCGTGACAGCTATTCTGTGAGCAGAAAGATCATCCTGACGGATACGGAAGGGCAGGCTCATACAGAAGAAAATGGCGGTCAGAAACAGAAGGAGGATACGAATTCTGAAGAAGATTCGGAGACGCCTGTGCAGGAGATCCCGGATGTGGAAGTGACGGTATCCGGGGAAGATGCGGATGCACAGGCAGCAAGGGAACTGGAAGAAAAGATTGAGGATGGGGAAGTGATGATGCTTTCCGGTGCGGAAAACACTTTCCGAGCAAAGGAAACCGTACATCTGGAAAAAGGGGAGACCATTTACTATCCAAGTTATATTGGAAATTACTTAACCTGCTGGTTTACGGTCAATGGAAAGATCGCTTACTGTCTGGAATCCCATCGTTCCTCACCGCCGAGTGGTGACTATGTGGCACAGGTACTGGACAGCAATAAGAACTTGCAGAAGGTGCTGTATTATGGTTATGGCGGTGCCGGGGATATTACAGGGAGTTATCTGTCCGGGAAAAGTGCAGAAGAGAAATATGTATATACCCACATCGCAGCCAGCTATGCCTATGCAGGTGAGGCAGGATTTACAGGATGTAAGTATGAAGATCTGGTAAACGCAGGCGTGATCGCCTATATTGACCACCTGTTTGCTATGGAAGAGCCGCCGAAGGGGGAAATCTCCCTTTCCAAGACTTCTGTAAAAGCAGTCCGAAATGGAAATGTACAGAAAACACCGGATATCACATTGTCCGGGGATCACCGAAACTACATTTCAGTCAATGTACCAAAAGACATCACCATTTATAACAAGACAAAGGGAACTTCCGCAGAGAATGGTGCGCTGAAGATCTATGGCGGGGATACCTTTTATTTGACTGCCCCAATGCTTCATACCGGAAACTATTCCTCCGGGGAACTGCATGGTTCTGTAGGGGAAACCTGGAGAACGCTGGTATTATCCACAGGAAACAGCAATCAGGACATTGGAGTCTTTGAATCGGAGAAAGCCAATCCGGTAAGTTTTACGGTAGACTGGCTGGAGATGACAAGGATCGAGCTTTTCAAACAGGATGCGGATACCAAGAATCCTTTAGACGGTGCAGTGTATGGCATTTATACAGACAGCAAGTGTGAGCATCTTTTGATGGAAATGCCAGTCACCGGGGAAGAGGGAAAAGCAGTCAGTGATTATTTTGAGGCAGCCATCAAAACAGTATATGTGAAGGAGATCAAGGCTCCAGACAAGTATGCACAGAGTGATGTGATCCATAAGGTGGATGTGGAAGCCGGAAAGACGGTCACCATCTCAGCAACCGATGAGAGGGTGAAAGGTGCTGTCCATATCCAAAAGATCGATAAGGAGACACAGGCTTTTCTTCCCCAGGGAGATAGTTCCCTTGCCGGGGCTGTGTATGGTCTGTATGCCAGAGAGGATATCGTCCACCCGGATGGAAAGACGGGGGTTCTGTTCAAAAAAGACAGCCTCATCGCACAGGGCGTGATCAAGGAGGATGGTACCTTAGATTTTTCCAAATTGTATCTGGGGAAAATGTATGTGAAAGAGATCACTCCGCCGGAAGGCTATACGGTAGATCCAACAGAGTATGAGGTGGACCTTGCTTACGAAGGACAGGAAGTGGCAGAGGTAACCAGGGACCTGACGGTACAGGAACAGGTGAAAAAGCAGGCGTTCCAGCTGATCAAGATCAGCGAAGATGGAGACCAGACAGAAACAGACCTTGTGGAAGGAGCAGGTTTTAAGGTGTATCTGATCAGCAGCCTTTCCAAAGTAGAGAGTGGGGAATTACAGCCATCCAATGGGGATCAGTTTACTGCGGAAGATTTCCGAGGTTATGATTTCAGTAAGGAAGAGGTGGCAGTGACCTATGTGGATGGCAAGGCTGTCCCGGTACAGGAGCTTATTACAGATAAAAAAGGATATGCTCTCAGTCCGGAGCTTCCGTATGGTCTTTATGTGGTAGAGGAAAGCACCGTACCGGAGAACTTGAAAGCCATCGATCCGTTTTTGGTGAAGGTTGATGAGGACAGCAGAGAACCGATGGTATGGCGTGTGTTCGATGACCGTCCGTTTGAGTTTTTGTTAAAAATCGTGAAAAAGGATGCACAGACAGGCAATCCGGTTTTAAAAGCAGGAGCTTCCTATAAAATCTTTGACATGGAAAAAGAGGAATATGTAGAGCAGACGGTATTCTATCCGAAGAAAGAGACCATCAGCGTTTTTAAGACCAATGAGGAAGGCTATCTGGTAACACCGGAAGAATTGAAATGTTCTACTTACCGGATCGAAGAAGTGAAAGCACCGGAAGGGTTTGTAAGACAGGGATATGAGAGTTCCTTGTATGAAGGGGAAAAAGTAATTTCTCCATTGGAAGTGACCGGAAAAGGCAGTTACAAAGAGAACCCGAAAGAGGGAATCGTGATCACGGTTTCTTCCGATACCGCCCATCAGATCGATCCCGATACCGGGGCAGTCATCGTGGAAGTCGAGCAGCCAAACGATGAGCAGGTGGGAAGCCTGACACTGACCAAAACCGGGGAACAGCCAGTGGAAGTGAAGGGGGATTCCCTGCTTGCAAAGGCAAAGAGACTGGCAGGAAAGATCAAAGATGCAGTGACCGGAGAGGATACCGATACCGGAGTGTTCCATGATTTTGTCTATGAAGAATCCGGTGTGGAAGGGGCAGCCTTTGAACTGTATGCCAAGGACACCATTTATTCCCCGGACGGAGCAAAGGATGAGCAAGGCAATCCGGTCATCCGTTATGAAAAAGACGATCTGGTGGCAACTTTAGTGACCGATTCAGAAGGAAAGGCAGTGGTAAATAATCTTCCATTGGGTTCTTATTATCTGAAAGAAACGGTGGCAGGTGACCATTTCGTATTGAACCCGGAACAGAAAGAATTTACCCTGACCGTAGAGGATGATACTCAGGCAGTTGTTTATGAAGGGGTTGCTTATAAAAATGAGCGACAGAAGATTTCCATTTCTGTAGAAAAGAAGGATGCAGTCACAGAAGAGAAGCTGGAAGGCGTGATCTTTGGATTGTATGCCAAAGAAGATATCCTCTCCCAGCAGGGTGAGGTTCTTGTGGAAAAGGACACTCTGCTGGAGAAGAAAGCAACGGATGAGAAGGGACAGCTTACCTTTGACAGCGACCTCTATCATGGGAAATATTATGTAAAAGAGGAAGTGAGAAAACCGGGATATCTTCCAAATGAAGAAATCTGGGAGATGGATGCCTCTTACACAGACCAGAACCTTGCAGAAATCAAGCTGACAAAAGAAGTGGAAAACCAGCCGACTGAGAGCCAATTTACGAAAACCGATGCAACAACCGGGGAAGAACTGGAAGGCGCGAAGCTTCAGATCATCGATAAAGAGGGCAACATCGTAGAAGAGTGGATCAGTGCAAAAGAACCACACGTAGTTTATGGACTGCCAGAAGGAACGTATATCCTTCACGAAGAACTGCCGCCTTATGCAGAGGGCTATGTATCTGCAGAAGATATCGAGTTTGAAGTAAAAGAAGATGGCAGTGTGACCAAGGTGGAGATGAAGGATGATTATTCCAAAGTGGAAATTTCCAAGACGGATATTACCACAGGCGAGGAACTGGAAGGTGCCAAGCTGCAGATCTTAAATAAAGAGGGTGAGATTCTGGAAGAGTGGGTAACGGATGGAAAGCCTCATCTGGTAGAGAAACTTCCGGTAGGGGAAGAACTGACTTTGCGCGAGATCACAGCGCCGGAAGGTTATGAGATTGCAGAAGATGTGAAATTCACATTGGAAGATACCATGGAAATCCAGAAGGTGGAAATGAAAGATGCAAGAACACCGGAAACACCGGGTGTACCGCAGACAGGGGATGACCACTGGAAACCAATCCTGCTGTTTGTTCTTCTGGGAGCATCAGCAGCCGGACTCATGGCAACCATGATTTATAAGAAGAAACATGGAAAGACAGAAAAAGCAGATGAAACGAAAAAAGAAGAGTAGGCTGTGGATGTTGCAGGTGATGTTGTGTGCCATTTGCATGATGAGTGCAGCGTTGCTTTATTATGATTTTGTTATCATCCCCCGGCAGAACCGGGAACTGGTGGAGGACTTAAAATCCCACTTCCCGGAGGTATTTCCTCCGGGCGGGGGCTCCCCAACACAAAAAGAGGAACAGGCTGGAAGAGAACCGGAAGTGTCTGCCGTTGACCTCCGCTTCCTACAGAGTCAGTATCCGGATGTTCGGGGTTGGCTTACAATCCCGGAGAGTGGCATCGATTATCCGGTATTGCAGAGCAGCCCGGAAGAACCGGAGTATTATCTGCGGAGGGATTACCAGGGAAACTACGACATCAATGGAAGTTTGTTCCTCCAGGCAGACTGTATTCTGGGAGAATCGGGGAATCTGACCATCTACGGTCACAACATGAACAGCGGGGCAATGTTCGGGAATCTGGATCAGTACTCCTCCTATGAGTATTGGAAAGCACATCCCAGGGTGTTCTTTCAGACACCGGAAGGAATGGAGGAGTACCGGATAGCGGCAGTTTTGAAAGCCGATGTGTCCATGTTCGACTTTCAGAGGACATCTTTTCAGAGTCCACAGGAATTGGAGGCTTATGTACAGCAGGCAAAAGAGGTAGCATTGTTTGAAACAGGGGTAGATGGCATAGGTTGTGAGGAAACTCTGACGCTGGTGACCTGCTCTTATGAGTGGAAGCAAGCCCGGAATATTCTTGTGGCAGTAAAAGCGGGGTCTTAAAGGGGAAAAATGTTCAAAGACGGGAACTTTCTTCCGGTCTCTGGGTATCTCCAGTACTCTTCGAAGTCAGTAGTGTCAGGAAGTGTTCAAAAGTACCCCAAAAGTGCAGAATGTGAGACAAGTTGCAGGTAAGAAGCGGCACTACGGAACAAAAAGTGTTCGAAGTTAAGGGATGTGCAACGGATCGTGGCGGCTTGTGTAGTCTTGTAGTGTTGGGAAAGTGTTCGAAGATGGGCGCTTTTCCAGCTCTTTGGTGGCTTTTTGGAACTGAAGTTGCCGGGAAGTGTTTGAAAGCACCCGAAAAGTGCAGAATATGAGACAGGGCTGCATGAAAAGGACAGTACCATCATACACAAAAGTGTTCGAGGATGTAGGATGTACAACGAAATGTGGCGTGATGTAGTGTCAGAAAGTGTTTAAAGACTGGGACTTTTGCAGCTATCTGGATGTATCTGCCATCTATCTGGAATGTGTTTTTTAAGCGAAAATCTGAGAGTATAATGAAAATGTAAAATCGGATATAAAACTTAGAAAATGTGAGAAATAGTGCTTGAATTGTAACGACAAAAGCGTTACAATATAAGAAACAAGGAGGTGTGATCATGGAAAAAACAGCAACATTAAACTTAAGAGTAAACCCAACTGTCAAAGAGCGGGCAGAAAAAGTATTGTCTCAGTTAGGTGTTCCTATGTCAACAGCGATTGATATGTATTTGAATCAAATTTCTCTTACAGGTGGAATTCCATTTTCTGTTTCTTTACCAAAAGCACCAGTATCGATTCATGCAGATGCCATGACAACAGAAGAAATCCATCAGAAATTGGAAAAAGGTTACAATGATATAGCCGCAGGAAGAGTGCAAAATGCAGCAGAAGCGTTCGCAAAATTCAGGGAGAATCATTGATATGAAACACTATACGGTTGAGATTACAAATGAAGCATTGGCTGATATGGAGCAGTTATATAATCACATCGCTTATGTTCTTCAGGCACCAGAAAATGCGATGGATCAATACAACCGGATTGCAGACGCTATTTTAACATTGGATACTATGGCTGAGAGAATCCGTATTATGGAATCGGAGCCGGAACGAAGCAAAGAGATGAGAAGATTGTTGGTAGACAATTATTCGGTCTTTTTTGTAATCCAGGGAGATAAGGTGATTGTAACAGATGTACTGTATAGTGCATCAGATATTGAAAGCCGATTAAAAGGTTAAATGAGAAAATTAAACAATATATAAAACATCAGGCAGGATATGTTCCCGTAAAAAGGAAGGTGTCCTGCCTTTTTGCATGAAAGAGAGGGAATTCATATGAGAAAATTTTATACAGCAGAAGCAGTAACAGAAGGACACCCGGACAAATTGTGTGACCAGATTGCAGATGCAATCTTGGATGTGTGTCTGAAACAGGATGAACAGTCCAGAGTAGCATGTGAGGTGCTTGCTACGAAAGGAACGATCATTGTGGCAGGGGAAATCACCAGCACCTATGAACCGGATGTGTTTGCAGTTGTGCGAAAAGTACTGTCTGACGTGGGTTATTCCAGTGAAGGGATTGCAATGGACACTTTTGTCCATCGACAGAGTCCCGATATTGCAGGGGCAGTCGATACTTCAAAAGAACGAAGGGAAGGAGTGTCTGACAATCAGATAGACTGGTTCCAAGGGGCAGGGGATCAGGGTGTGATGATCGGATATGCCTGTGATGAAACGAAGCAGCTCATGCCTATGCCTGTGGTGCTGGCCAATCGGATTGTCCGGGAATTATCTGCCTGCAGACAAAGCTCTTATATTCAGGGGATCTTACCGGATGGGAAAGCCCAGGTGACCGTAGAATATGAAAATGGGAAGCCTGTCCGACTGGATAGTGTGGTAGTGTCCTGCCAGCATACGGAAGAAAAAGATTTGAAAAAGCTGGAAGCGGAGATCCGAAAGAAGGTGTTATTGCCGGCGCTTCGTCCCCTGCCACCGGATGAGGAAACCAAGATTTATATCAATCCATCGGGGCGTTTTGTCTGTGGAGGACTGGATGCAGATACGGGGCTGACTGGAAGGAAGCTGATGGTAGACAGTTATGGAAGCATGGTTCCCCATGGCGGTGGTGCATTTTCCGGAAAGGATTGTTCAAAAGTGGATCGTTCAGCAGCCTATATGGCTAGATATATCGCCAAGAATATCGTAGCTGCGGGGCTTGCCAGCAAATGTCAAGTGTCTTTGGCTTATGCAATCGGAGTGGCACAGCCAGTTATGGTGCAGGTGGACACGTTTGGTACGGGAAACGTGTGTGCGGATGACTGTCTGGAGCTGGCAATCCCGCTGGTGTTTGGGCTGACTCCGAAGCAGATCGTGGATACCCTGCGCCTTACCCGTCCTATTTTCCGACAGACTGCAGCCTTCGGGCATTTCGGAAGAAAAGAGTTTCCGTGGGAGCGCACCGATAAGGTCGAGGCTCTTCGCAATGCAGTGATCTGATGGCTTGGGTTACTGAAGAAGAATATCAGGCAGCCAAGCAGGTGAGAGCCTACGAGTATCTGCAGACATACCAGCCGGGGAGATTGAAAAAAACACGGACAAGAAATGAATGGCAGCTTCAGGACCATGACAGTTTCAAAATCAATGAGATTACCAGCAAATGGCATTGGAAGTCCAGGGGTATTGGTGGAATGTCGGCTCTCCGGTTTTTGATGCAGGTAGATGGCATGGGATATACGGAAGCAGTAAAAATCTTGTGTGAGCAGACGCCTGTGTATGTTTCCAGAGCAGAACCAGCCCCCAGGAAGAAGCCCTTTTCCCTGCCTTTCCCCAACGACAGTTTTTACCGGGTACGGAGATATTTGAACCAAAGGGGAATCCGGGATGAGGTACTGGATTATTGTGTGCAGCTGGGAATCCTGTATGAGAGCGCCCCCTACCATAACGCTGTTTTTGTTGGCATGGATGAACAGGGAGAAGCAAAGTATGCGTTTCTGCGTGGGATTTATGACAGCCGGGGAAAGAGCTTTCGAATGGAACAGGAAGGAAGCAACAAACAGTATAGCTTTTGTGTTCCGCCTTTGGGGAAAAGCCATCGGGTAGCGGTGTATGAAGCCTGTATTGATGCCCTTGCCCATATGACGCTGGAAGATGGACGAACCGATAAGTATCGCCTGTCTCTGGGTGGAATCGCAGCGCCGAAAGAAGGCGCGGAACGAGCAACAAAAAAGATGAAGCGCCCGGATGCATTGGAATATTTTCTGAAAGAGCATCCGGAGGTAACAGAAATTGAGCTCTGCACCGATAACGATTTTGCCGGGCGATGGGCATGTGCGCAGTTAAAAGAGCAGTATGAGGAAAAATATACCGTAGTTTGTAACTTACCACAGATGGAAGGTGCAGACTATGGAGACCTGGTAAAACAGGCGGTGGAAAAACAGAAGAAACAGCAAAAGGAAAGAGGCAGGTGAGGCAAATGGAAGATACGATCAAAATAGAATTATTGACACCGCTGACAGGAACCTTTCTTCCCAATGAGATGGAACAAGATTGGGAAGAAGAGGATTACAATGACTTTGAAGAAGAGCAGGTATTTTTTGAAGGAGATGATTTAACGGAGTATGCTTCTGTGATTCAGGAAAAGATTGCAGAATACAACCGTGTCGGACATGACGATGATAGGACCGATAATCTGATGGATTATTTTGACGGAAGTGCTGCCATTAAAGAAAAAGTAGTGTCCGCAGTTCCAGCGGTGAAAGAATCGGATGGTGTGTTATATGGCTGTACAACTTTAGAATTGAAAGAGTATCTGGAGGCGGAAGAATTATCGGAACTGTGTGAATATCTCACCGGACAATATAGTGATGGATGGGGAGAAGGCTTTGAACAGCAGGAGATTCCGGTAGAGGGTGGTGAACTGTGTATACACTTTTGGCGCCCCATAGATTTTGAATTTCAACAGGCAAAATCAGAAGTCTCAAAAGAAAAGTCGGAGAAACAAGAAAATCCGGTAAATGTTCCGAAACGCCTGAAAATGCAGCTTTTGGGAATGGATGGAAATGTGTTTGCGGTTATGGCCAGGGCAAGTAAACTGCTTCAGGAAAATGGGCAGGGACAAGAGGCAAAAGAAATGATTGCACGTGTCCAGAAATCAGAGAACTATTATCAGGCACTTCATATCATCAGTGAATATGTGGAAACAGAACTGAGTGCATCTTCTCAGAATGATACCAAGCCCCCAAAGAAACGTGGGAAGGAAGAATGCCGATGAAGTTATCTTTTGTCACATCAAAGGAGATGTGGGAAGAAAAAATAGCAGAAACAGATTGAAAAGAGAATAAACAGCCAGAACACTGACAAGGGAGGTCTTATGGAAAAAAGATTGCAATTATGGAGTCCTGTGTGGGGATGGCTTGCCACAAAAGAAGGGGAATCTGTAGATTTGAAGGGACAGGATCTTGTTCTTTATGAAACTGCCATCCAAGAGGCACTGGAGCAGGAAAAATTGTATTACAGAAAAAAGTCGGCACCATTCAATCTGATGGATTACTATGATGCGGATGATTCTGTAAAGGAGAAAGTGCAGAACCTCGATATCCAGGTGAAAAAAGAACAAGATGGTTTGTATGTTTGTGCCAGCCTTGCATTAATAGAGCCTCTTACACAGCAGGAACTGGAAGCGATCCAGAACTTTCTCAGCAGGCAGTACGAAGGGGGAATTTTTGATACCTCACGTATTCGTACCTATTCCGTAGAGGAAGGAGAAGTCGTTTTTGATTTTTCAGTAGATACAAAAGAAAAGTTCTCTCAAAAAGAAGTCCAATGCGAAACGCAGAAGAAATATGAAATCACTTCCATAGCCCATCCACAATTTCCATGGCTGCATAGAATCCGAGCATTGGTAGACGTAAATGAAGCGGTTCCCAAAGGAACCTTGGGTGGCTTTGTAGAATATGAGCAAAATCTTTCCCAGGAAGGATCATGCTGGATTTATGACCAGGCTATCTGCTGTGAACGTGCGGTAGTGGAAAGGAGTGCAGGACTGTTCCAAGAAGCGATTGCCAAGGGTGATGCCCTTCTTACGGGAACTGCAGTGATGTATCAAACGAGTATTGCAGAGGAATCCTGCCGTATTCTAGCTGGAGAGGTTTGGAATATGGCACACATTCGAGGATTTGCCAAGATTACTGCGGCAAAGGAAACAGGAGATGCACCTTTGATTCTCGGAAATAGCTTGGTTTTTGGAAATGTATGCGGGAAAGTATTGGTGAGAGGAAATGTTCTGCCAAGCCGGAGTGTGGAGAATCAGACACAGGAGCTGTTAGTTTTCAGGGGAGGTGATTCAATTCATAAAGTGAATGAAAGCAAGAAAAAAACAAAAAGTAAAAAACAGCCGGAGCGCTGATAAGAAAGGATGATGCCTATGGAAAATACCCTGCAGTTAGGGAACTTATTGAAAGAAGGAACATACCCGGAGGAATATACCGGAGGGAAAAACTGGACAATTTTACATGGAGATACGCTGAAACTGGTGAAAGCATTTCAGCCGGGGATCTTTGATGCAGTGATTACCGATCCGCCTTATGCGTCTGGGGGAACAAAACAGAATGAGCGAAACCGCACGACTAATCAGAAATACAGCAGTATGAAGGCAGAGAATGCACTGCCGGATTTTGATGGGGATAACAAGGATCAGCGTTCCTGGACCCATTGGATGGCAGAGTGGCTCTACGATGCGCGGAAAGCCTGTAAAGTTGGTGCGCCAATCTGCCTGTTTATTGACTGGAGACAATATCCCTCTATTACCGATGCACTCCAGTGGGCAGGCTGGATCTGGAGAGGAACTGCGGTTTGGGATAAGGGAAACTCTCGTCCGCAGAAAGGACGTTTTCGCCAGCAGGCTGAGTATATTGTGTGGGGCAGTAATGGCCCGATGCCAATCAACCGCCCGGTTTCCTGTCTTCCCGGTGTGTTCCGTTATGGAAATCCCCAGAACCGTATTCATGTGACAGAGAAACCGTTGCAGCTGATGAAAGATGTCATTCAGATTTGTGAGCCGGGTGGTAGAATCTTAGATCCCTTTGCCGGAGCAGGAACAACCATCCTTGCGGCGGTGGAAGAAGGCTATGAGACAGTAGGCATTGAAGTGACCGATGCTTATTATAAGCTGGGCAGTGACCGTGTAAAGTTTGCATTGGAAGCAAAGGAAAAAGAAGAGAGCGAGAAATAGCAAGGGCATCCACATGGATGTCCAACTTTGTTTCAGAAGAAGAAAAGTGCATCCACCTGGATGCAGGAAAGGGGTGAGGCGATGGAACAGGCGATGGCCTATGTGTGTTGTCCGGCAGAAGAAAGCAGAGTGAAGGTGCAGCGATATTGCCGGAAGATTTATGAGTTGGGATATGTTCCCATTTGTCCGAGGTTTGGATTTCTTCCTTTTCTGGATGAAGGGGAAGCTGAGGATTTGCAGGCATACAACCGGATGTCCCACTTGATCTTAAAGCGGTGTCGGATGGTGGTGGTCTGTGGAAAAGAAGTCACCGGAACGATGAACACAGATATTAGTACCGCAGACCGATTGCATATCATTTGTACCACATTAGATGGATTGATCAAGATCAAAGAAAAGGAAGCATAATCGATTCTGCATGGGGGAGTCGATGGAAATCGGTGGAACTGGTTTTGCAAGCATAGCGTTTGGATATCCAAACGCACTTTGGGGAGAACCCCAATCCCCCGGCAGTCGAGAAAGGAGAGAAGTGAAATGTTTTTTGCAGGAATGGCTCTTGGGGCAATGGCAGGTGCAGCCTTTGGCATTGGACTGATGTGCTGTGTGGTTGCCGGAAAGAGAGAAGATCAGCAGATGGAGCAGATGCGGATACGCAGACAGAAACAGGGAGAACCAAAACAGATCCAGTTCCGAGATATGGAAGGGACAAAGCGGTTCATCCTTTTGGATGGGGAAAGTCTTTGCATGATGGCAGAGGACGGAACGAAAGAGATTGGGCTTTGCCGCTTTGTGGATGAAAAGCAGGTAGATGTGAATGGGCAGGTCTGGGAGATCGGGGAATTCCTCTGGCAGATGGAACGCAGGGGAATTCAGGTGTATCCCTTAGAGACAGCAGAAAAGAAGAAAAGGTAGGTGGTTGAATGAGAAAACGAAACCATGTAGTTCCTGTCCGTCTGAATGCGAAAGAACTTCGCCATCTGGATGGGCAGGTAGCAAAGAGTGGACTAAGCAGGGAGGAATTTTTACGTTCTCTGATCTTAGGTGCACAACTGCAGACAAAGCCCTGTGAGCATCACGCAGAACTTCTTCGAAAAATCGCGGGGCTTTGCAACAATGCGAACCAGCTGGCTCATGTCGCCAATGGAACAGGGAGGGCAGGGGAAGCCAGCATACAGGAAATGCTTCGGATTTCCAAAGAGACCTGGCGTCTGGTGAAAGAGGAATGGTAGATGGCATATACCAGCGTTCTCCCCGTCCACCGCCTGGACCGTTCCATTGAATATGTGAAAGACCGGGCAAAGACAACCAAGAGTGCCGGATCCCTGGAAGAAGCCATTGATTATGCATTAAACCGGGAAAAGACGGAACAGACCATTTTTGAAGATGCCATTGGGTGTACCTGTGAGAATGCCTATGTGGACATGGTAAAGACAAAAGAGCGTTTCCATAAAAAAGAAGGGGTACAGGGATACCATTTGGTACAGAGTTTTGCGGAAGGGGAAGTATCTCCGGAACTGGCACATCTTATTGGACAGGAACTGGCAGAGCAGCTTTTGAAAGGGCAGTATGAGGTCGTGATCACTACTCACTTGAATACGAAGCATTACCATAATCATCTGGTGTGGAATTCAGTGAGTATGGTAGATGGGAGAAAATACCACAGCAATGCCAAAAGTTATTTTACCGAAGTGCGTCAGATTTCCGATCAATTATGCAGAAAATATGGTCTTTCGGTGATCCAGACGAATCAGGGAAAAGCCATGCATTATGCCCAGTGGAAAGCAGAAGCAGAAGGGATGCCCACTTGGAGGACTGCCATCCGCATGGATATCCGGGATGCCATTGGTGTGAGTTTTTCCTGGAGTCAGTTTGTCAAAGAAATGGAGAAACGGGGCTATACCTGGAAGCTGAACCGGAAGTACCCATCCTTAAAAACACCGGGGATGGAGCGGTATATTCGTCTGCGTTCCTTGGGAAAAGGATATGGGGAGGCAGAAATCCGGGAGAAGATCCTGCGTCCAAAGATCCAACAGGTGTATGGAAACACGCAGATGCAGTTTCCAAGACGGAAACTTACCGGACTTCAGAGACTTTACTATTCCTATTTATATCAGATGGGGGTATTTCCGAAGAAACCAAAGCGGATTCCCTATGCAGTGCGTTCCGATATTCGGAGGCTGGAGAAACGAATCAGCCAGATGGAATTTTTACAAAAGGAAGAGATCACCACCAGGGAAGAGCTGGCAGCATACCGGAAACCCTTGGAAGAACAGGTACTTTCTTTGATGAAAGAGCGCAGAGAATTATACCGGAAAGAACCGGGCGGTATGCGCATTCAGGAAATCAATGGGGAGTTAAAAGAACTTCGTAAGAAAATCCGTTTAAGCCAGCAGATTGAAAAGCAGTCCTTGGAAATGGAAGAGCGGTTAAGGCAGGCAAAAGAACAGGAGGAGGTACAGGAAATGTCAGGGAAACAGCGAAGGGAGGCAGAATGGAATCGGTAAGGAGGTGAGAGCGTATGAACTATGGCGGTGATGCGGCGGATCAGATTGTCCGGTATTCCATGGAAGGCATGGAACATACCTTACGGATTAGTGGAAGCATTGCAAAAAATCTGGCGGTGCTGATTGTAGCGGTGATGAAGGATCAGAAAAAGACCAGGGGAAAGACCAACCTGCTTCGGATGTTAAAGGAACAGCGGGCAATGAAGTTTTTCACCATTCCCCATGACAGGCTGCGGGAGTTTGCCGGGGAAGCCAAATCCAGAGGGCTGTTGTATGTGGTCATCCGGGATAAGAAAAATCCCAAGTCCGCAGAAATCATGGTGTTTGCCGATGATGCAGCAAAGGTAAACCGGGTGCTGGACAAGATGAATCTGGACTTTGTAAAATCCGAAGCTGGAGAAGCGGTTGTAGAACAAGCGCCAGTACGGGAAGCAGACCGTGTGATTGATGCAGAGTTTACCGAGAAAACAGAAGGGAAAGAGGAACTTCCGGTGAAGACCGAAAAGGTGGTGCTGCCGGAAGGGACCATTGAATTTGAACTGGATGAAGAAGAGCATTTGTTTGATGTAGGGGAAGTTTCTCCTTCGGGGGAAAATTTTACCCAGGCGGAGAAGGCAGAGAATCTGTCCGAACCTTCCTCGCACAACAGCGCTTCTTTTTCCGGGCAGGAAACTAGCTGGAAAGGGGACAAGCCATCTGTCCGGCAGGAACTAAAGAAGATTGAAGCCGAGCAGAAACAGCGCAGGCAGACACAGAAGAGTCGGAGAAAACCGAGAAACCAGCAGAGAAAAAAGAAAAAAGTGAAAGGCAGGTAAGGTGATATGGATTTAACGAATATGATCCCAGGTGGAGCAGGGGAAGAACAGGCGGTAGAGCAGCGGCTGTCAAAAGAAGAATATGCAGCCATGAAAAAACAGCAGAGGGAAGAAGTGTGGGCAGAGGTTGACGCCCAGGCGCAGGCAGTGTTCCAAAATGGAGAATCTTTAAAAGGATTCTTGGATTTTATGGCACAGTGCAACACTCAGAAAACGCCCAACCTTCTGCTGATCTACGGACAGAATCCACAGGCAACCGTGGTAAAGTCTTATGATTACTGGAAGGCAGAGAACCGTTCCCCAAAATCCGGGGTGCATGGATACACCTATATGGTCAGTACGGAATATGAAAAAGACGGGGAGATGCGCACAGGCTATACCATCAGTAAGGGCTTTGACATCAGCCAGATGAGTGGAAAGCCTCTGGAAGAACGTCCGCAGCGTTCTATGGAAGAACTGATACAGTCTGTACTAAAGGATCAACCAGTGCGGATGCAGATCGCAGACAATCTGCCGGAGGGCATCCAGGCACAGTATATCCCGAAACAGCGTACCGTCTATGTGCGCAATGGCATGGATGAGAATACAACGTTCCATGCAGTGAACCGGGAACTGGCGTGTGCAGCATTAGACCAGCATGATGGGAATTATGTCAGGAAGAAAGTTAATGCCCAGGCATACTGTGCCGCCTATGTAATCGGTAAGCGGTATGGGGCAGAGGTGTCCGGTTTCCAGTTTGGAAAAGTAGCAGAGATGCAGGCAAACGGGCAGAAAGATCCCCAGGAACTGCGTGGCTTTTTAAATGATGTGCGTCAGGCAGCCTATACCATCCGCAACCATATGGAACGGAACTTCGGGGAACAGGAGCAGACTTTTTCTAAAGATGATTTTTCCTTTGAGGAACCGCCAAAGCAGACACCGAAGAAGGAGAAAAAAGAGAAACAGCCGGAGCGGTAAGTTCTGAAAGAAGTTCCGTCTTTGGGATAGCTATTGTGGGGGTCTTGTGGTATGTTGGGTGTAACAAAGGAGGTGCCGAAGATGGCAGATTACTATTTGAAAACAGACAACATCATGAAAAACATGTTTACGGTGGCACTCAAAGATGAGTTAGCAGCCCAGAGTCAGATGGGAAAGGTTCGCCCTGCGACAGAAGCCATGCTGCAGAAAATCCGTTCCTATGAACTTTCCGAGAAAAGGCTTCCCATTACCACAGGGGAACAGCGGGAACTTCGCAATGCCCTCAATCGGCTGCGGGACAAGTATTTGGCCATGGGCAGATACAGCGATGGCATTGACAGCGTGATCTTAAAGGTCATGAAACCAAACACCAGCAGGCGCTTCTTCTGGTAGCAGAAGGGAGGGATGTCTATGAGGATGTATAATCAAAAACAAGTGGAACAATTACGAAAGCGGTATCCGAAAGGAACAAGGCTCTGCCTGGACTTTATGGATGAGGCAGGGATGCCGCCGGGATTGCAGGGAACGGTAGCATTTATCGATGATGCCGGACAGATTCACATGCATTGGGAGAATGGGCGGAGTCTTGCCATTGTTCCCGGTGTGGATTCTTTTCATAGGGTAGACGGATCAGCAAACGAAGTGCCAAAAGACGAAAAAGCGAAGAAGGGGCGAAGCCTGCAAAGGTAGCATGCAAACGTTCTGACCTTTGGGTATGGCTGTTGTTCCTGCCTGTTGTCTGGTGGGCAGGCGCGATCACTGCCTGTGCCATCGAGCCGGATACCAATCTGTTACAAATCTTACAAGTGCTGACCGAAAAACTGGATCAGCCATTTTCTATTACTTATACACCGTACACGCTGCGGTGTGTGTTCACATTCACAATCGCCTATGTGTTAGGCATCGGTATTTATTACTCCCAGAAGAAAAATTATCGAAGAGGGGTGGAGCATGGCTCTGCCAAGTGGGGCGATGCAGCTTCCATCTGCAAGCGTTACCGGGACAAGCGGTACACCCAGAATCTCATTTTAACCCAGAACTTCCGCATGGGACTGGACTGCTATAAGCACAAACGAAACTTAAATGTTTTGGTGGTGGGCGGTTCCGGTGCGGGAAAAAGCCGGGCATACGCTGTAGTCAACATCATGCAGTGCAACTGTTCCATGGTGATCACCGATCCCAAAGGAGAACTTCTGCGGAAAACCGGAGGGCTGCTGGAACGGGAAGGGTATGAAGTGCGGGTGTTTGATCTGATTAACCCGGAAACGTCCTTTTGTTATAATCCCTTTGCTTATGTGCGGGATGACAAGGATGTGCTAAAACTCATCAATAACCTGATCCGAAATACCACCCCGAAGGGGGCGCAGAGTTCGGATCCGTTTTGGGAGAAAAGCGAAACCGCGCTGCTGCAGGCATTGATGCTGTATCTGTTACATGGAGCGCCGCCGGAGGAACAGAACTTCTCCATGATTATGGAAATGCTAGGCTCTGCCCAGGTAAAAGAGGACGATGAGGAATACCAGTCACCCTTGGATATTTTGTTTGAACGACTGGAGATGCGCAATCCGGAAAGTATTGCAGTCAAGCAATATGCCATTTACAAACAGGCGGCTGGTGTAGTAAGTTTGAAGAGACTTCTTAATCAATCAATTTTAAAGAGTTGGAGCTCCAAAATGATTAAAAAGTCTCTTGAGGCTTATTTTTTTACCTTAAAGAACAAAATTGTATTTTGTAAAAAACAATTTTAAAACATGTCCGTATTTTGTTTCGTCAGTACAGAGATTGTGTAAGGAACTTTAAAAAGATGACACGAAATCAAAAAAATGTAGTAAGGGGGCTGTAAAAAGACCTCTGAGCATTTCGTTTAGTGTAAAGAACTTTTTTACTTCTTACACGAACTTTGAAAACGAAACAGCCTGCCCATAGTGATACCAGAACTGAATAGGCATTCAGCGTGTCTTTTCTGGTTAATACGTCCCGGAAACATCAGCACCCGGTACAGGAACGGATATGGGATGAGAACAGGAATTTAATAAACAAAGGAAGGATGACATCTGACTATGACAGAGAAACAAGGATTCATGACAGCGTTGTATGAACGTCTTAGTCGTGATGATGAATTAAACGGAGAATCCAATAGTATTTCGAATCAGAAGAAACTGCTGGAACAATATGCAAAAGAACATGGATTTACCAATCTTGTTCATTTTACTGATGATGGTATCTCCGGTACAAGATTTGATCGTCCAGGCTTTCTTGCCATGATGAAAGAAGTTGAGTCAGGGAAAGTCGGAACGATCCTGATTAAAGATATGAGCCGAATGGGAAGAGATTATCTGAAAGTCGGACAATATATGGAGTTGCTGCGACAGAAAAATGTCCGCCTGATTGCAGTCAACGAGAATGTAGACAGCTTCCGGGAGGACGATGATTTTACTCCATTCCGAAATATCATGAATGAATGGTATGCAAGGGATACCAGTAAAAAGATAAAATCCACTTTCAAGGCGAAAGGGAAATCCGGCAAGCATGTGGCAAGTACAACACCGTATGGGTATCTGAAAGACAAGGATGATCCGAATGTATGGATCGTTGATGAAGAAGCAGCTGTAGTTGTACGGAGAATCTTTCACATGACAATGGATGGATACGGACCATATCAGATTGCCAGGGCACTGAAAGAGGATAAGGTTGAGATACCAGCGGTTCATATGGCAAAGAAAGATGCCGGATTATGGAAAGGCAGAGTAGAAGAAATCAAAGATCCTTATGGCTGGGGCTCTTCTACTGTTGCCGGTATTCTAAAGAAAAGAGAGTATCTTGGTCATACAGTGAACTTCAAGACCAGAAAGCATTTCAAGGATAAGAAAAGCCATTATGTATCTGAGGATAACTGGACGGTGTTTGAGAACACGCAGGAAGCAATCATAGATCAGGAAACTTTTGACAATGTGCAGAGAATCCGAAGCAATGTGAGAAGGTATCCAGATGGATGGGGAGAAGCCCACCCACTGACAGGTCTGATGTATTGTGCAGACTGTGGTTCCAAAATGTATGTTCATCGGGTAAATAATGGCAAGCGAGTTCCACAATATACCTGTTCTGCATATTCTAAAGTTCCGGTTGGAACACTCTGCCAGACACAGCACAGAATTAATGCCGATGTGGTTATGGAGCTGATTAAGGAACTTTTAAAGGCTGTTGCGGAGTATTCACAGTTGAATCGTGAAGAATTTTTGGAGACAGTAAAAAAAGCACAGACTTCACAGCAGTCCAGTGAGATCATAAGATTGAAAAGCAGATTAGCAGAAGCAAAAAAGCGTGTGCAGGAACTGGAAAAACTGATCTGCAGAATCTATGAGGACAATATTCTTGGCAAGCTGCCAGATGAACGTTATGCGATTCTTGACGGACAATATTCTAAAGAACAGAAAGATTTGTCGGCAGAAATTGCAGATATGGAAGCTGAATTATCAGGTTATGAAGAAGGTCGCAGATCAGCGGAGAAGTTTATTGCTCTGGTTGATAAATACCAAAACTTTGATGAATTGACCACTTACATGCTGAACGAATTTGTTGAAAAGATTGTGGTTCATGAGCGTGACCGAAAAGGAAGCATTGAGACAACTCAGGAAGTGGAAATCTATTTTAATTTCATTGGAAAATATTTACCGCCACATTTCGGTGAGGTGGAAATGACGTCAGAGGAAATTGAAGAAATGAAGAAGCGGGAAGCCAGAAAAGACAGGCTTCATCAGAATTACCTGAAAAGAAAAGCAAGTGGCAAGCAGCAAGAATACTATGAACGGACAAAAGCAAAAAAGAAAGCTGAAATGGATGCAAAAAAAGAGGAAATCCGTCAGGAAGATATTGCAAAGGGTGTGTTCGTTCCGGTATCACTGCTTCCACCTGCAGAACCGAAGAAAGGAGTTGCATCAGCATGAGTAAATTAGAAAGAATCGTTCACGATGACAGCAATGGTCTGGATTATATCCTTGTCGGGGAAATCTATCTGCCACTGATCGCTGTGTCGGAAGAAAAGCGTGATATTGGCTTTTATGGAAGCCTTCACAGAAACTATCTGAAAGACTACAAAGGTGGCTTATATTCCTATCTGACATTGACTGGGGAACTCTGGACTTACCTTGCAGACTTAAATGAGCAGTGCGTAGAATACAGAGATTTTCTCATGAATCAGATCATGGAACAGGAAGGTATTACAGAGGAATTGAAAAGCAGAGATCAAATGGAATGGGTTCGCCGGGCAAACAATGTGAGAAGCCGGGTAGATGAAATCATTTTAAATGAATTGGTGTATGTGTAGGAGGGGCTTATGAGATACCGGATTGAATATGCAGACGGAAGATGCTGTAATTTTGTAAACAGCAGAAAAGATTTGTTGGATTGGCTGAAAGCACTGAAAGATGAAAAAATTGTTGACATCCGAAAAGTGTACAAAAACGGTGTTACAGATTCTGTGATAGACAGCTATCGCAGTTATCTGAAACAGTGAAAGGAATGGGACTCTCAAATACACAGGAAGCATTTGAAAATGTGAATGAGTAAAGGAAATGGCATTAACCGTAAAAAGTTAGTGCCTTTTATTTTGTCTATTATTTTATTTCCACAAAATCCGATGCAGAGGATTTTTGAAAAACAGACGGAACGGAGATCATGCCGAAGGGACAGCGGCAGGAATTACGTTTTGTCTGCCGGGAGTACAGAGGACTGGAAGTCCTTTGTGCCTGGATTGCAAAGGGGGCAGCACCTTGCTGGGGTTAAGGGGCGAAGCCCTTAGCAGGTTAAGGGCGGCAGCCATTGCCCAGTGATATGGCGTTTCGCCATATGGTACTGGGTACTATCTGTAACGGCGACAGAGCCTTTAAGCAGCTTCGCTGCAATCCCTTCGGGGAAACAACTTGAAAGAAAGGAGAAATGTGAAATGAAAGGAACAAGGCATAATGGCAGATCTGGGAAAAATGGAGTTTACAATCCGCTTCATAATGATCGGAGATTTAATCCGGAACACAGTGAGCATATCGACAATGAAAGAGTCCGGCAAAATATTTACTGGGATTGCTATCAGGGATATACCACAATGGAAGATCAGGGAAAAGAGAATAATTTTTCTTTTGAACAAATTGAGCTGGCATTCTATGAAGAGCATTATGGAAATTACGTTATGAAGCAAAATGAGAGACATGTGAAAGCCAGACACCCAGACAGATGCAAAGAAGTGGAAGATGTTTGGAAAAACAAAAAGACCTGTCCGGAAGAAAGTATCTATCAGCTTGGAACAATAGATGAACATGCTTCTGTGGAAACCCTGATTTTAGTATTTGACGAGTTTAAGAAAGAGTTCGATAAGCGGTTTGGCTCTAACGTGCATATTATTGATTGGTCGCTACACATGGACGAAGCAACACCTCATATTCATGAGCGGCATGTTTTCGATGCTACAAACCGATATGGAGAAATTGAGCCGAAACAGGAAACAGCATTGGAAGAACTTGGATTTGAACTTCCAGATCCAGAAAAGAAGAGATCAAAGACAAATAACCGCAAGGTTGTTTTTGATTCTGCCTGCCGGACAATGTTTTTAGATATCTGTAAACGTCACGGACTGGAACTTGATGAAGAACCATCGTATGGTGGAAGAAAGTATTTGGAAAAACAAGATTATATCCGTATGAAGCAGAAAGAAGAAATTGCGAATCAACAGGAAACAATTCTTATGCAGATTGATAAGGTGAACGAGAATCGTCTGGAGCTTGCAAAACAGTCAAGGTATGTGCGTGCAAATGAAGAAATTATTCAGTCACAGGAAGAAAAAATAAAACAGCAGGATACAGAATTTGCAAATAATTCAGACCGTATATTCAAGCAGGGTGATCTAATTGAAGAACAGAGAGAGGAACTGAAACAGCTTACCGTCCGTATTGAAGATGTGGAAACCTTGCTTGATGAAGTATCCAGTGAAGCTTATGACAAGGCAGTGGAGAAAGTAGCAAAAGAAGCAATGCTGGCTACCAGAAGAGATGATATCCGTTTGGCAGAAGATTCTAAAAAGTGGATTCAGGATCCGAAACACAAGGCTTCCAAAAGAGAAAAGGATTATGCAATAAAAAGACTGGACGGGCTGATAAGAAAAATAGAAACTGCAATGGAAAAAGTGGTCATACGGATTACTAAACAGTTAAAACAGCCAGAGAAGAAAAAAGCTGTTGTAGAAGAAATCAAAAAAGAAGTGAAGCCATCTATCAGGGAAAGACTTGCACAGAATGTAGCAAAGATTCAAAGAGAAGAGGCAGAGAGAAAACAACTGAATAAAGGAAAATCATGTTCTAGTGATCTGGAACTATAAGGGCATTTTGTTGATTCCGTAAGGACAGGACAAAGTGCCTTTTTGTTTTTGAGTAAAAAGTGATTCCCGGATTTGGGAAGCAGTTATAAGAAAGCGAGGAAATGAATTGGGATTATTTGATGAAGTAAAACAGAACGTGACTGTCCGGCAGGCTGTTGAATTGTATGGATTGAAGCCCAACAGGAGCGGACTGATCCGTTGTATTTTTCATAATGACAAATCACCCAGTATGAAAGTTGACCGGAGGTATTACTGCTTCGGGTGTGGCTGTACGGGAGATGCGATTGATTTTACAGCACAACTGTTTGGCATTGGACTGAAAGATGCTGCTATGAAGCTGGCAGATGATTTTAGGATTCTTTATTCCGGCAAGGACAGGGAATCACTGCAGAACAAGAGACGTGTTCCAATAAAAAAGCCGAAGCCGACACCGGAAGAACTCTGGCAGAAAAAATATCTAAGATGCCTGAGAGCATATCTGAATTACCGTAGCCTGCTTCTGGAATGGAAAGAGCAGTATGCACCAAAAACATGGACAGAAGAATGGAATGAAAAGTTTATGATTTCTCTCAGTGAACTGACGGTTGTTGAGTATTATCTGGATATTTTGCTCTTCGGGGATAGGGCAGATAAGGAAGTCCTTGTCAAAGAAAAATGGAAGGAGATGGAGAAGATTGAGCAATGCGAAAGAGAAGATAAAGGAGATTGCTACAAAAGAACAGAAAGATGCCATGAAAGAAATGCTCCGGATGGCAGATAAAAGTAAAGTCGATGAAGTGAAACAGATGCTGGAATATACACAAAAGGGAACTGCGAAAGCAACGGTAGGAAATTATATGGTCGTGCTGAGAAATGATCCGCTTGTGCGTGAGAGCATGAAGTACAACAAGCTGACAGGCAGGATTGATATTGTGAAAAAACTCTGGTGGAATGAGGAAATCTGCAAACTGGACGATGATGGCAGGACTTATTTTTATTATTTCTTTGAACGGTATTACAAGCTCACAAGTGAAAAATGTATGGATAAGGCACTCCGCATAGAAGCCAACAGCCGGGCATACCACCCAATCTGTGAGTATCTGGAACAACTGGAATGGGACGGACAGGAGCGAATCCGTTATGTACTGCAACGGTATATGGGAGCTGATGCTTCGGATTTTGTCTATGAGGTTGTGAAACATTTCCTGATGGAAGCGTTGAGCAGAATCTACCGTCCGGGTTGTAAGGCAGATGAAATGCTCTGTTTGGTAGGTCAGCAGGGAGCCGGGAAATCCACATTCTTCCGTTTCCTTGCACTGAATGATGACTGGTTTTCTGATGACCTGAAACAGTTGAACGACAGTAAGATATATGAGCATCTCCGGGGACACTGGATCATGGAAATGTCAGAGATGATTGCAGCAATCAGTGCGAAAAGCAATGAAGAGATCAAATCATTCCTGACCAGGCAGAAAGACACTTACCGGAATCCCTATGATAAATATGAGGAAGATCGGAAGCGTCAGTGTATCTTTGCCGGGTCAACGAACACAAGGCAGTTTATTCCCTTTGACCGTACCGGGGCAAGACGGTTCCTGCCGATTGCCATAGACAGCAGCAAGGCAGAGAAGCATATCCTTGATGATGAAAAAGAAGCCAGAGCCTATTTTGACCAGCTATGGGCAGAAGCAATGGAAATCTACTGGTCAACGGAGAATAAGAGCAGTCTGTTGAAATTCTCAAAAGAAATGGAACAGAAGATCAGTGAATACCGGAAACAGTTCACACAGGAAGATACGATGGCAGGAATGATTCAGGGCTGGCTAGATGCCTACAAGGGAACTCATGTATGCTCCGTCCAGATTTGGAAAGAAGCCTTTGACCATTTTGAACGGGAGCCGAAAAAATTCGAGACAAATGAGATCTGTTCCATTATGGATACACAGATCACCGGCTGGAAGAGGGATGGAATCCACAGATTTTCAAAGGAAGGATATGGCAGACAGAGAAGCTGGGTCAGGGAAGGAACAGAAGAGGGTGGCAACGAACCGGACAAAGACGGATTTACGAAGCTGACGAAGGCAGAACAGTTGGAGCTGCCATTTGACCTGCCCGACAGAGAGAAAGGCTGATTTTGATATCGGAAGGCTACAAATCTTCTGTAAATTTATCGCTTGTTGACAGATTTGTTGACACCTAAAACCCTTATATTTACTGGCGTTTCAGCTTTTTTTACAGGTGTCAACAAGAACATTCAAAAAACTTTCCAGTAGTATTTTGGAAAATAAAAAAACAACCAGTAAAAAGTTTCAAACCCCATGTTGACACTTATGTTGTCAGTGTACAGATAAACTTCCGGCAGGGACAAAGACAATCCTCTCTCTGTCGGGCACAGGAAAGAAAGGAAAAAATGATTATGGAAAAAATGATGAATACAAAAACAGAGGGGAACACATTTACAAAGAAAATCGGGCAGACAGTCTATGTTGTCCGTTATCATTTCAATGAAGATGCTAAGGAAACAATGCAGGAGAAGATTAACCGGATGCTGGTTACAGAAGCAAGCCGAATGGCAGTTTATTAAAATTAGGTGGATGTAAATGAAGAAAAAATATGATATCATGTGAGTAACAAATCTGAAATTATAAAGGAGGTTTAATCGAAATACTATGAAGAAAAAAATATGCATTATTATTTTATCTATCGTTATTGTATGTTCTTTGTTATCAGGATGTGGTGATAAGCATACAGCAATAATAATGAAAAATGCAAAAGATTTTACTCTTACACAAGAAATATCAGAGAGTTTCAAGCAAGAAAACTATGGAATACAATCATACGCATTTTTAAAATATATTCAAGAGAACTTGCCAGGACGAATTGCGGGTACAGAAAAGGAAAAGGAAATGGCTTCGTTTATATCTGCTATTTTGTTAAATGGTGGATATTCAGAAAAGGATATAAAATTAAATTCTTTTGATATTGAGGAAGGTGTTCCTATGATGGACACATCTGGAGAAAATATTTTTGATGGTGGTGAAGATAGCCAATCAAGTCAAAATATTGAAGTAATCAAAGAAGGGCAATCGAAAAAAACTATTATTGTTGGAGCTCATTATGATAGTGCAGGAACACATGGCGTAGATGATAACGGCTCAGGTGTAGCTGTTGCATTAGAAAGTGCATTGCGAATGATAGATGTCGAAACACCATATACGATTAAATATGTATTTTTTGGTGCAGAAGAGACAGGAATGCATGGTTCAAAAGAATATGTTAATTCTCTTACAAAGAAAGAAAAAGACAATATTGTGCTAATGATAAATATAGATAGTATTCTTGCAGGAGATAATCTTTATTTGTATGGAGGACGCATAAATGATAAAGGTGTTGTTAAAGATGTAGAAGCTGTAAATAAGGCATTTGAAATTGCAAAAAAGGCAAATTTACCAATGCAATTAACACCAAAAGGAAATGTTGATTATCCATATCCAACAGGGCAAAAGAGAAGTGACCATGCTCCATTTAGTGATATAGGAATTCCTTATATTTATTTTGAAGCAAATAATTGGCTCAATGGTTTACCAGTAGAAACAGAAAATCATGGATTGATTATGCATTCCGATAAGGATGATTTGTCTTTTATAGAAAACGAATATGGAAACCGTGCAAAAGATACAATGGCTAATTATTCTCACTTTCTTCATTTAGTATTACAAGAAAACAATTGGGAATAAGAAAGGAAGAGAATTACAGCTTGTAGCATTAATTTAATATGAAATGTGAGATAGAGCGTATGGAAATAATCTATACGTTCTATTTTTTTTGCCTTTTTGAAAAAAGTGATTAAAAAACTATTGACATTTTGTTACTGGAAAAACTGCTAAGTCCATCCTGATTTCCGTAGGTGTCCGTCTGGCAGCGTTCAACTTAAAACAGATCGCCAATTTAACCTGTACCGATGAACTGGATCTTTACAGCATCGGGGAGAAAAAGGTGGCGCTGTTTTGCTGTATCCCGGATGCAGATACCAGCCTCAATTATCTGGTGGGCATGATCTACAGCAACCTGTTTCAGACCCTTTATTATGTGGCAGACCGGAAATACCATGGGAAACTGCCGATCCCGGTACACTGCATCATGGATGAGTGGCCCAACGTGGCATTGCCGGATGATTTTGACAAACTTCTGGCAACCATGCGGTCGCGCGCAATTTCCTGCAGTATCATCATTCAGAATATTGCCCAGATGAAAGCCTTGTTTAAGGACAGCTGGGAAAGTCTCATCGGGAATTGCGATGAATTTTTATACCTGGGCGGGAATGAAAAAGAGGGGCATAAATATGTCTCAGAACTACTGGGAAAAGAAACGTTGGATACCAATACCTACGGGCAGACCAAGGGGAGAAGCGGAAGTTATTCTGTGAATTTCCAACAGTCTGGAAGAGAACTTCTTACCCCGGATGAAGTGCGACTTTTGGATAACCGGAAAGCGGTGCTGCTGGTGCGTGGGGAGCATCCCATTTTGGATGAGAAATACGATTTGCATAAGCATGTGAATGTGAAATATACCGAGGATGGCGGTGCGCCTCCATATGATTATGCGAAAGCACCGCTGTCCCATGAAGATGTAACCATTGATACCAGGAGACTGGATGATTATGAACTGCTCTCAGCTGAGGAGATCCTCGGAGGGGAGCAGTCTTTTTGATTGGAGGAATGCCATTGAAGAAAACAAATGAAATGCCAAAGAATCAAACAGGAAGCCATGCCATTGTACCGAAACGGATGGGAAAAGGGCCAAAATATCCCTTTGCCTTTTATGTGGCGCTGGTGCTGTCTATGACCGTAGGGGCAATGCCGGTGCTTGCTGCCGGAGATCCGCTGGCGGTTATTAATAACCTGTCCACCTTTATCTTTTCCCTGATCCGGGCCATCGGTCTGATCTTATTGGGATTTGGTGTGGTACAGGTAGGCTTGAGCCTAAAGAGCCACGATCCCAGCCAGAGAGCCAACGGGTTTCTGACGCTGGCAGGCGGCGTCATCATCACTTTCGCAAAAGAAATCCTGGACCTGATCGTTGGGTAGCAGGAAGAAATGGAAAGGGGCGGGGAGAGATTCTTCCTGCCCCGGCAAAGGAGGTGAAGCTGTTTGAGTGATAACTGGATCGTGCAGAACCTAAACTCTGCACTGAACACCTGGAATGAGAAGCTGGCAGAAATCTGGACACTGCTTACCCAAAGCCCGGAATCTTTTAAGGGGGGAGATATTTGGAGTGTCATCACTGGAATCAACGGAGCGCTGACCGCCATTGGTTATGGGCTGTTAGTCTTGTTTTTTGCTGCCGGGATTGTCAAGACCTGTGGCAGCTTTACGGATATGAAGAAGCCGGAGCATGCCCTCAAAGCCTTTATCCGGTTTGCTCTGGCACAAGGCGCCATTATGTATGGCATGGAACTGATGACAGCGCTGTTTTCCATTGTGCAGGGGATTGTGTCCACCATCATGGCACAGTCGGGCATGACAAACGGGGGTGTGACAGAACTTCCGGCAGAGATCGTGGAAAAGATTGAAGCGGTGGGAATGCTGGAATCCATTCCCTTGTGGATTGTGACCTTGCTGGGAAGTCTTTTGATTACGGTACTGTCCTTCATTATGATCCTTACCGTATATGGAAGGATGTTCAAGCTGTATATGTACACTGCCATTGCACCCATCCCCATTTCCACTTTTGCGGGAGAACCCTCCCAGTCGGTGGGAAAGAACTTTATCAAGTCCTATGCGGGAGTGTGTCTGGAAGGGGCGATCATTGCACTGGCCTGCATTATCTTTTCCGTATATGCTGCCAGTCCGCCGGCAGTAGGGGACACCTCTTTAAGTGCGGTGACCATTGTGTGGAATTATATCGGAGAGTTGGTGTTTAACTTATTGGTACTGGTTGGGGCGGTAAAAGCATCCGACCGGATTGTGAAAGAAATGATGGGATTATAGGAGGAAGTAAAACCATGAATGAGAAGAAAAATAGAAACGATAGAAAGACTTTGCCATTCCCTTGGGAATACGGGCAGGAAGAAATTACTTTGAAGGTATCCAGCTATGCTTACGGAAACGGACTTGCGATTTTGATGTATCGCCAGGAAGAAGGGGAGTTGGAATTGTTTGATGATCTGACGGTAAATCTTCCGGGCGGGTATGGGCTGGAACCCCAAGAGGCATTTATAAGCGGTGATTTTACGAAGGACAAGCTGGCATTCATCGAAAAGAACAGGCTGGGAAACAGACTGCCGGGACAGGCCCGGTCAGGCTTTGCTACCTACACCCCAGTGGCGTTTGACCTTTCAAGGCTTGCCCAGTATGACCGGGAAGGGGTGGAAGAATTTTGCAGACAATGGGGGCTGGATGTGCCAAAAGAATCGGAAAAAGACCAAGGGAAACTTACAGGCAAAAAGAAAAGAGAAAGAGAGAGATAAAAATATATGGAAGTAAAAATGAATAAAGAAATCCGTAACTATCAGGAGTCCATGTTTATGGGGCTGAATTTGCGCCAGTGTATCTTTTCCCTACTTGCCATCGCTGTGGCAGTAGGGATTTATTTTGGTCTGGGAGACTATGTGGGGCAGGAAATGACCGGGTGGCTGTGTATTCTTGGTGCTGCCCCTTTCGCAGCCTGTGGGTTCTTCCAGTATCATGGCATGAATGCAGAGCAGTTTGCCTGGGCATATATCAAGTCCGAATTTTTATACCCCAAGCGATTGCTGTTTCAAAGCGAGGATCTGTACCATGCCTGCATGGAAGAGACTATGAGTCTTGGAGAAAAGACCAGGGGAGATGGCGCTGTTCTTTTGAAAAAGCGGGAACAGCGGGCAAGGAAAAAACAGATGAAGCAGAAAAAGAAGGCAGGAAGGAGTGGTGCGTTTGATTAAAACCTTACAGCAGGCATTAAAAATGGACCGGGAGAAGTTCAAAGTCCCAAGGTCTGTTCAGCAGGCGATTCCCATCCAGCGGATCTGGCCGGATGGGGTGTTCCAGTCCGGGACGAAATTTTCCAAATCTTTTCGGTTTTCGGATATCAACTATGCCATTGCAAGCAAAGAAGATAAAACGGAAATGTTCTTAGATTACAGCGAGTTGTTAAATGCTTTGGATTCCGGCGCATCTGCCAAGATCACCCTGAACAACAGAAGAATCAATAAGGAAGAGTTTGAAGCCTCCCTGCTGTTGCCGATGAAAGAGGACGGGCTGGATACATACCGGAAGGAATACAACGAAATGCTGTTATCCAAGGTCAGCGGCACCAACAACAGCATTTATCAGGAACGGTATCTGACGGTCAGTGTCCATAAGAAGAACATTGATGAGGCAAGAACCTATTTCGCCCGTGTGGGAACGGATATCATCACCCATCTGAGCAAGCTGTCCTCTATTGGGGAAGAACTGGATGCGGAACAGCGCCTGCAGATTTTCCGGGATTTCTTTCAGGCAGATCAGCCCCAGTGTTTTCCCTTTGATATGAAGGCATTTGCCAAACGGGGGAGCAGTTTCAAAGACTGGATTTGTCCCCAGTCCATGGAATTTTCCAAAGACTGTTTCAAAATCAACGAGCGGTACGGGCGGGTGCTGTATATGCAGGATTATGCCAGTTATGTGAAAGATGACATGATTTCGGAATTATGTGATTTGAGCCGAGATTTGATGCTGTCCATTGACATCCTCCCGGTGCCAACCGATGAGGCGGTAAGGGAAATCCAGAACAGACTTCTGGGCGTGGAAACGAATGTGACCAACTGGCAGAGACGCCAGAATGCCAATAATAACTTTTCTGCCATTGTGCCCTATGACATGGAACTGCAGAGAAAAGAGACCAAAGAGATGCTGGATGACCTGACCACCAGGGATCAGCGGATGATGTTCGGCATCCTTACCATGGTGCATATGGCAGACAGCAAGAAACAGTTGGATTCGGATACGGAAAGCATCTTATCCGTGGCAAGAAAGCATTTGTGCCAGATGGCAACTTTGAAGTGGCAGCAAGTGGATGGCTTGAATACGGTACTGCCTTATGGCATCCGAAAGATCAATGCCCTGCGAACCTTGACCACAGAGTCCACTGCAGTATTGATCCCGTTCCATACCCAGGAGATCATGCAGCCGGGTGGTATTTACTATGGGCAGAATGCGGTGAGCAAAAATATGCTGGTGGCAGATCGGAGGAAACTTCTGAACGGAAATTCTTTCCGTCTGGGTGTCAGCGGTTCGGGAAAAAGTTTCTCAGCAAAAGAAGAGATTGTGGACCTTGCCTTGTCTACGGAAGATGACATCCTGATCTTAGATCCGGAGTCTGAATTCGGTTCACTGGTGGAAGCACTGAATGGAGAAGTAATCACAATTTCCGCCACATCCAACACCCATCTGAATGCACTGGATATGGATTCTGCATATGGAAACGATAAGAATCCGCTGATTGAAAAGTCGGAATTTATCCTGTCTTTGTTTGAACAGTTAGTGGGGGCTGGCAATCTGTCGGCAAAGGAGAAATCCATTCTGGACCGCTGTACCGCAGATGTGTACCGGGACTATATCCGAAGCGGTTATCAGAGCGAAGCGCCCACCTTGAAAGACTTGTACCGCCAGCTCATGCTCCAGCCGGAAGAAGAGGCCAGAGGACTTGCCTTGTCTTCCGAACTGTTTATCAATGGAAGTCTCAATACCTTTGCACAGAAAACCAATGTGAATACGAAGAACCGTATCATTGCCTATGATATCCGGGAACTGGGAGAGCAGCTCATGCCCCTGGGGATGCTGGTTACTTTGGACAGTATTTTCAACCGTGTGATCCAGAACTGGAAGAAAGGAAAGACTACCTGGATCTTTGCCGATGAGTTTTATCTATTGTTCCGATACCAATATAGCGCTGACTTTTTCTACCGCCTCTACAAGAGAATCCGTAAATACCAGGGATTTGTCACAGGTTTAACGCAGAACGTAGAGGAACTGTTAAAATCCGATACGGCAAGGCTGATGCTGGCAAACAGTGAGTTTTTGATCCTTTTGAATCAGGCAACCACAGACCGGGATGAACTGGCTTCCCTTTTGAATATTTCCGAGAACCAGTTATCCTACATCACCAATGTAGGCGCAGGAAAGGGACTGATCCGGTGTTCCGGAAATCTGGTGCCATTTGAGAACAGCTTCCCGAAGAATACGAAGCTGTACCGCTTGATGACAACGAAACCGGGAGAGTGTTAGTCGAAAAGATATTTAGGGTGCTGCTGGAATTTCTTCGGCAGCATCTTTTTGGGAAGGAGGGAATGTAAATGGAAGAAGGACAAACAGTGGAAATCCAGGAAACGAGAGAACCGCTTCGGGAGCAGGGCAGTGTCCGGGCATTACTGGAACTGTTGGAACAGCAGGGCATGGAACAGGAAAAAGGGGATGTGATCCGTATGGCAGACTATATCGATTCCATGGAAATGCAGCTGGGAACCGTCCTAAAGGAATTGGGAGAGGTGAAGAAGCAACTGGGTGTGATGCAGGAAAGCAAGGTCAAACTCTTTGCGGTGAACACAATCCAGAAGGCGGAACATCAGGTGCAAACACTTCGTTTTCAGGTGGGAGAATTTAAGACAAAGTTTGTGAAACGTGCAGAGCAGGCAGTTGTTGATTTTAAAGAAAAGGGGAAAGATGCCCTTGCCTCTGCGGTAAAGGGAATGCACCTTACGCAGGGATTACAAATACTTCAGTCTTCTCTGCACAGCGTGATGCTGTCGATGGATCAAAAGATTGATCGTCTGGGAAGTATGGCGGAAGAACTGCATGTTGCCAAAGGGCATCTGCGGAATGCATTTCTGGAAGCGGGTGGAAAAGAGGTGCGAAAGCTCACAGAACGCAATCCCGAACAGGGAATCATCTTTCAAACCCAGAAGGTGTTATTCCAATCCATGCGGAGTATCCATCAGTTGGAACAGAAAACGGAGCGATTGCAACAGCAGATAGGGAAGCTGGAAGCAAGAGAAGGAAAACAACCGTCTGTGAAGGATACCCTGCAGAAACTGAGACAGGAACAACACCCTTTGAAGTTTGGTAAAGAAGAAAAACAGAAGTCTGCGGTTCGATAAAGAGAAGTTTTTCAAAGGGAGGTGAAATCCATGAAAGAAAAAACAACCATTACGTTTCTTGCAGCGGAGTGCGGGGAGTTCCATGGGATGGGGGAATGTATCGAATGTACATCTTTAAAAGAAGCCTTCCGGCATTACCAGAGATTTTGCAAACGTTCCCCTCAGATGCTCCCGTCTTTGGAATTTTCCCTGCACCATGCAGAGGATCCTCTGTATAACGAGGGAGAATATCCATTAGTTACCGGGGAGAAGGGAAAAGAGTTATTATCCTATGTTCCCTATTATGCCAATCATCCGCTGGTGCAGGAAGCAGTAAGGGAACTGGAACAGCTGGAGAGTCAGCAGAAGAAAGCAAAAAAGCGGGGAAGGGAACGTTAGAAAGTACAGAAGAAGGGAGGTGTGTGATTGAAAGATATCAAAGAAAAAGTGCGGGATCAAAGTCCAAAGATCCGCAATCCAGCCTCCCGGCTTCCGAAAGAACTGGTGCGTTCTGCGATGCTGGAGACAAAAGAAAAGACCAGCATCATGGCAGATAAGCTCGGAAGAGAAACGGGAGAGGAATCCCCGGTAGAATATGCCGGAAACCGCATCCAGCGTGTGGAACAGCGAGTGGGAAAGGAAAGTGCTTCGGCAGCCTATCGTGGCGGTAAGAAGCTGGCAGTGAAAACTTATGAGAAGTTAAAGGAGCAGAAACAAAAGCAGAGAGAAGCTGCGACAGCCCCTTTGGACGGAGAAACAGGAACGGGTGGCACATCCGCCCAGGCAGGGCAGTCAAAGGCAAAGAAAGGGCGAACAGAAGCCAAAAGAAGCATTAAGGCCAGGCCGGAAGCAGAGAAAACGATCAAGGAAGCTGGAAATCGGATGGTAAAAACAGCGCCCCGTGTGGTGAAAGCCTCTCCGGTTTCTTCCCAGAAGGTGAAAACCCAGGCAGTCTTACAGAAGAAACAAGTACTCAAATCCATGAAAGCAGTCAGGGAAGCGAAACGGGCTGCCATGCACTCTGTTCAGACTGCCAAGCAAAGTGCAAAGACTGCAAAGGCAACCGGAAGAGGATTGAAAGCCATGGCAGAAGCCGCCGCTCATGCAGTGAAAGCTGCATTTGCAGCATTGATGGCAGGTGGAGGCGCAGTGTTTGTCGTTCTGATTCTGATTGTGGGGATCATTGGGGGTGCAGCCTTTTTGGGAAATTCCCAGAGCAGTGAGGCTTTAAGCGCAGAAGTGCTGGCACATACACCTGCCATTCAAAAGTATGCCAGTGAATTTGGCATCCCGGAATATGTTCCTGCCATTCAAGCCATTATGATGCAGGAAAGCGGCGGCAGGGGAACGGATCCCATGCAGGCCAGTGAGTGTCCTTATAACACCCAGTATCCCAATACACCCGGTGCGATTCAGGATGCTGACTATTCCATCAAGGTGGGGATACAGTATTATGCAGATTGTGTCCGGGAAGCCGGATGCCAAAGCCCACAGGATATGGACAAGCTAAAACTCAGTTGGCAGGGATATAATTATGGGAATGGATATATCTCGTGGGCGTTGGAAAAATTTGGCGGTTACAGTGAAGCCAATGCGCTGCAGTTTTCCCAGGAGCAGGCAGCAGCCCATGGCTGGTCGGGGTATGGTGATCCGGAGTATGTGCCTCATGTGATGCGGTATTATTCCGGCGGAGGTTGGTTTACCGGACTTTTTGGAAACAGGCAGCTTGTCACCATTGCGAAAAGCCAGCTTGGAAATGAAGGCGGAGAGAAGTTCTGGTCATGGTGGGGATTTACAGAGAGACAAGAATGGTGTGCTTGCTTTGTCAGTTGGTGTGCGGATCAGGCGGGGCTCATTCAAAACGGAGCTGTGCCAAAGTTTTCCCTTTGTACGGCAGGCGTGGACTGGTTTCAGGCACAGGGGAAATGGCAGGGGGCAGGAAGTGTCCCAAGTCCCGGCATGATTATTTTTTTTGACTGGGATCATGACGGAGCCAGTGACCATGTGGGAATCGTGGAAAGCTGCGATGGAACTACGGTACATACGATTGAAGGAAACAGCGGAGATGCAGTAAGGCAGAACAGCTATACGGTGAATTCCCAGTCCATTTTGGGATATGGACTGGTTGCTTACTAAAAAATGAGAAAAAATCAAAGAACGGATTGCATTGTAGGAGCAGAGGAACAATGCTATAATAGGAAAGCAGGCAGGGCACACGTCCTGCCTGCTGATAAATATGAAAAGTACAATCATGAGATTGATAAAATAGAGTCATTGGGGAGTGGAATATTTGAAACGGGAAGAAATCTTTGAATATGTAAAAAAGCAATATGGAACAATTCCGGAATATCTTTGGAAGAGTTCTCCGGAGAACGCAATCCTCCGATATAAGAATGGAAAATGGTATGCAGCTATTCTACGGGTTGAAAAATCCAAGTTGGGATTAGAAGAAGAGGGCATGGTAGATGTGATCAATGTAAAGTGCGAACCGGATATGGTGGGACTTCTGACACAGACCTACGGTTTTCTGCCAGGGTATCACATGAATAAGAAGTATTGGATCACCATGTTACTGGATGGAACGGTAAGCGAGGCAAAAATTTTGGATTTTTTGGATATGAGTTATGATTTGATAGATGGGAAAAAAGATTGAGTTTAGAGGTTCCGTAACGAATTTGACATAGGAGGTATTTTATTATGGATAAGAGAGAACAGATGATTCGGTTATGGTTTTCTATGTGGCTGGAAAAGAAAGATTTAGGAATGGATGATATTTTTGCAGAGAACGTGATTTATACAGAAAGTTGGGGACCATGTTATAGCAATCGTGAAACCGTAAAGCATTGGTTTCAGGAATGGAATATGCGAGGGAGTGTAATCGCCTGGGATATCAAACAGTTTTTTCACAAAGGGAATCAGACAGCTGTGGAGTGGTATTTTAAAAATGTGATGGAGAATGGAGACATTGAAGAATTTGATGGAATTTCATTAATTGAATGGTCAGCAGAGAATAAAATCCAATCCTTGAAGGAATTCGGTTGTAATCTTCATAACTATAATCCGTACCAAAAGAGTGATACGCCCCAATTCAGAAAAGAAAAAATTAATTGGTTTTAAATGTTAAGTAAGCGGTACAAAGTAATTTTAGCAAGCAATGAGAAGGTGTGTGGTGACATGCATCTTCTTTTTTGCGTTCCAAAAGATTTTTAAGATTTCAAAAAGAAAATCATAAATTTTTCGATATGTAACATTTCTAGGACATTTCTGTTGTAAAATAAAAATTGGAATGATAGCAAAATTGTCGTAAAGGATGAAAAGGAATGAAACAGATTTTAATCGTAGAAGATGATGAACTTTTAAATAAAATGTTAGTTTACAACCTACAGTCAGAATCCTATGGGATTGTTTCTGTGGAAACGGTAAAAGAAGCCATGGAAGTATTAAAAAGCCAACCGTTTGACCTGGTACTATTGGATATTAATCTTCCTGATGGAAATGGATATGAAATTGCAAAAACAATCCGGGATAAATATAGTGATACCATTGTAATCTTTTTGACCGCAAATGACAGGGAAAGTGATGAGATCCGAGGATATGAACTTGGAGCAGTAGATTATATTACAAAACCTTTTTCCATCCATTCCCTGCAGAGGAAAGTAGAAAATGTACTGCGTATGATGCGGCATCATGTGTCCATGCAGGATGTCTTTGATGATGGCAGGCTGTTTTTAAATTTTGCAGAGCAGACAGCTATGCTGGGTGGGAAGCCATTAACCTTATCTACTTTGGAATTTCGGATGCTGAACCTGTTCTGCCAGAACCGCAATCGTGTATTAACAAGAAAGCAGTTGTTGGAAAAAATATGGGACTGCACAGAGAATTATGTGGACGAGCATACGTTGACGACAACGTTAAGCCGCATCCGGGGAAAGATTGAAACAAATGGAACAGTATATATCAAAACGGTGTATGGCATGGGATACAAATGGACCGGAGGTGAACCAGCATGATAGGAAAGAAAATCTCTGTAAAAAAGATGTTTTTTTGGCTGACTTCTGGAATGGCACTTTCAATGACAGCAATCATATTGGTCTCATTCTTTCTGACAAAAAATATCGTAGTGTTATGGGTTGGTCTGGCATTAATAGTCTGTGCAACACTGTGGATGCTTTTTATGGTACAACTGTTGGGGATGAGATTGTCAAATTTTACTTCTGAATTGTGCCAGATCCTTGACGACATGATGAACCGTAGTCAAGAGCCTGAAAATGTATCAGACAGGGAGACGATTTTTGCCCGTATCCATCATCGTCTGGTGCATCTGTATAATATCCTGCAGGAAAGTAACCGGAAGGTAGAAGCAGAAAGGCAGGAATTACAGTCCTTGGTGTCAGATATTTCCCATCAGGTCAGGACTCCGGTAAGCAACATGAAAATGATTGTAGATACACTTTTGACAAAATCCCTGGAAGAACAGGAGCGGAATGAGTTTCTTAAAAGTGTAAGAGGCCAGATCAATAAGCTGGATTTTTTAATACAGGCATTAGTCAAAACCTCCCGTTTGGAAACCGGGGTGATTCAATTAGAAAAAGAAGATCATTTCATATATGATACTTTAGCGCAAGCTATGAGTGGAATCTTATATTCTGCAGAACAAAAAAAGATCCATGTATCAGTGGAATGTCCGGAGGATGTGCGTGTGTCCCATGACAGTAAGTGGACAGAAGAAGCGATTTTTAATCTGTTGGACAATGCGGTAAAATATACCCCGACAGGAGGAAGCATCCATGTGTCTGTAGCGCAATGGGAAATGTATGTGGAGATAAAAGTATCCGATACCGGAAAAGGAATTTCAGAGAGCAATCAGGCATCTATTTTCAAGAGGTTTTACCGGGAAGAAGAGATTCATAATCAGCCGGGTGTTGGGATCGGTCTTTATCTGACCAGGGAAATTGTGACACAGCAGGGCGGCTACGTTACGGTGGAATCACAGGTTGGAAAGGGGTCAGCATTTTCTATTTTTCTGCCGAGATAAAGAAATATATGGAGGATACTATGGCAGCTGTAAAATTAGTTTCACTTACAAAAGAATATCAAAATGGAGAAAATTATATAAGAGCCGTTGATGATGTATCCTTTTCCATAAAAGAGGGAGAGTTTATTGCAGTCATTGGTGCTTCCGGAAGCGGAAAGTCAACCCTGATAAATTTGATCAGCGGATTGGAAAAGCCAACCCATGGATGTGTTTATGTGCATGATGTAAATTTGACGCAATTATCTTTAGAAGAACAGATATCTTTTCGTAGATGGCACATTGGTGTTGTTTTTCAAAAATATAATCTGATTCCTGCTATGAATGTGTTTGAGAATATCGTGCTTCCGGCAAAATTACTGGAGAGGACAGTAGATGAAAAAGAGGTTTTCCATTTGGCAAAAACTCTGGGGATCGAAGAGAAGCTCTTTCAGATGCCGGATGAGTTATCGGGAGGACAACAACAAAGAGCTGCCATTGCCAGAGCTGTCTACGCCCATCCTACCATTCTGTTGGGGGATGAGTTGACGGGAAATCTGGATTCCAGAACCAGCGTCTCTGTTATGGAACTGTTAAAAAAGATCAGCAGGCAATATCAGCAGACCATGCTTGTGGTTACCCATGATGAAAAAATCGCTGCCATGGCAGATCGGATCATCCGCATGAAAGACGGAAGGGTGGTGGAAGATGAAAGACTATGATTATCACCGTCCGGCAGAAAAAGTGCTTTTGGATTCTTATCGAAAGCAGAACCGGAACAAAAACCGCCTTTTGTTTCTGGCAGTTGCACTTACCGTTGGAGCGATTTTCTGTATGATAAGTTTTGCCTATGGGAAGATCCAGGTGGACATCCAGAAACATATCCGGACAGATGGAATGACAGTGTCAACGTATCTTGAAAATGGTACAGAAGAAATGGCAGGACAGCTGCATACGCTTTCCTACATAGCAGAAACGGGAAAAGAAAAATTTGCCGGAAAACTATTCGATCAAATGATAAAATATTGTGACTGTGTTGTGGCAGATGAAACAGCATTTGAAACTATGCTCTGTCCGGCCTATACACAGATCGTGGGAACGTATCCCAAACAGGAAAATGAAATCATGCTTTCCACCAAAACCTTGGCGTATCTGGGAATTTCAGAACCAAAGGTGGGAATGGAATTAAAGCTGGATTTTTATTGGAATGACCTTTTCCAAACAAAAGGAACCGGACAGCAGACGTTTCAGCTTTCCGGATATTTTACAGAATATCAGAATCAGGGGGCAAGTTCTTCCATTGCATTTTTGTCTGAGAAGAAACTGAAAGAAAGCGGAGCTGGATGGAATCCCTGCAGGATACTGCTGAAACCGGAAAAGGATTCTGTCAGTGGCATACAGATGGAACAACAGTTGCAGGAAGATATCCGGTTGAAAGAAGGACAGCGGATCGTCAGCATGGATTCGGCTGCATACCGGGCAGTGGAAGGAATGCTGGGAAGCTATGGATTTGCAGCTCTATTTTCTTTTCTGATTCTGCTGTGTATGTTTTTGTTCATCTATAATATTTTGAATTTATCATTAGGAAAAGATTTACAGCAATATGGTCTGATGGAAGTGATTGGGGTACAACAGCATCAGATTATACAAGTGATGTTCCGGCAGATACTGGAAGTTGTCTTAAAGGGAAGTCTTGCAGGCGTTGCCATAGGCAGTCTGGTGGTACTTGGAATCCTGCCCTCTGTCATTGAAAAACTGTATCTTGGACAGGCAGAAGAACTGGAGGGGATTTCTTTCTATCAGCCTGTGTTCTTTCTGATAGCCATCCTGCCAGTGGCAATGACTTTGGGTGTTGTGATACTTCTGGTAAAGCAAAAAATCAAAGTTCTGAGTCCTCTGGAGTGTATGAACTATGGAACTGGGAATGTTGCAGAGAAGAAACAAACAAAGAAAAAGAAAGCGGTTTTCCAAAGCTTTGGAAACAAGCCGGAAGTTTATCTGGCCAGGAGATATCTGTTTTACAATAAAAAGGCTTTTTTTATCACTATGATTTCTCTGACTATAGGATGTGGATTAGCACTTGGATCTTCGGTGATTGTAAAGGGAGTAGATCTGCAAAACCAGTTTATAAAAGAACCTGATTTTCAAATCCGCATCACACAGGAAGCCTGCAGAACACTGATGGAAACCTCCCCGGATACAGAAAATATGGTCTTTTTCCCGAAAGAATTCTTGGAGAACATAAAGCAGACTGCCGGAAACAGCCTGCAGGATGAAACAAAGATCCAGGGATTTTACCCTATTATCGGGAAACAAGGTCGGGATAGCATCAAGTTATTAAATGACGGGGAAACTGTTCCGACAGTGATCCAAAAAATTTCTTCTTCTGAAAAAGAAAAACTGCAGGAATTTTTGAAAGAGCAGGAGATAACAGCAGAGTGGGAAACATTTGCACACGAAAACGGAACAATTCTTCTCCATGACCACAGAGTATCAGAATATGCAGAAGAGCAGGTATTGGAGCAGCTTGGAACCCCGATAGAAGTGTATGACCTGGTTCCGGTGGGAACGGATATGTCCGACCTGCTTCCAGAGACACTGGTAAATTGCGGGTATCTGGATATTACAAAGGAAGGATTTCCGGAATTAGAGTTGTGCTGGGATGGCAGAAATACCAATCTTCTTCTTGTAACAGAAGAAACCTTTGAAAACCTGTCAGAGAATCTGACCCCACAGACCTTTGAAATGAGCTTTTCGGTAGAAAAGGAACAGGAATCCGGCTGCAAAAACAGGTTAAAGGGAATGATCCAAACAGAAAATATGGAATTTCAGTCTGAAAACGGATATGCGGAGCAATTAAATTTATTCCAGATGGAGAGTCGGTCAGACCTTTTATTAAAAGAACAGGAGTATATTCAGACCAGCAGGCTGTTGCTTCTGGTAATTAGTGGATGCCTGATCTTTATTGGGATTATGAATTTTTTAAATGTAAGGGTAACGGATATGTTACTTCGGAAAAAAGAATGTGCCATTATGAATTGTGTGGGAATGACCAGAAAGCAGTTGCAGCGGATGTTCCTTGCGGAAGGAATGTTTACCTGGCTGTTGCTGAGTGTTCTTCTGGTAACAACGGGAACGCTGTTGATAGGTGGGATTGGATGGTACATGAAAACAAAGATTTCTTATTTTGTATTCTATTATCCTATGCAAGAAATGGCAGGAATGTTGCTGTTGTTATTGGCAGTCAGTCTGGTAACTCCCGGAATCCTATATCGAAGAGTTCTTGCAAAAAATAAATAGCAAAAAGTGAAATGTCCGAGATTTGTAACAATTCAGGCTGAAATTCCTTGAATTTTGTTCTTTTCTCGGACATTTCTGTGACATTTGTATTTTATAATAGAGTCATCACAAAGAAAGGCAGAAAGGAGCTTATAGAATATGAGTATTTTACAGACAATCGATTTAAGAAAATATTATGGTACGGAACCGAATATTACAAAGGCACTGGATGGTGTGAATTTTTCAGTGGAAGAAGGCGAATTTGTAGCGGTAGTAGGCACTTCGGGTTCCGGAAAATCCACGATGCTTCATATGATGGGAGGTCTGGACACGCCTACCAGCGGAAGAGTTATTGTACGGGGAGAAGAACTGGCAAAGAAAAACGATGAGGAGCTGACGATTTTCAGGAGAAGAAATATTGGTTTCATTTTCCAAAATTATAATCTGGTTCCGATTTTGAATGTTTATGAGAATATTGTCCTTCCGGTAGAACTGGATGGAGATACGGTAAATCAGGGATTTATGGATGAGGTGGTTCATATGCTGGCGCTGGAAGATAAACTAAAGAATATGCCGAATAACCTCTCAGGAGGACAGCAGCAGAGAGTTGCGATTGCAAGGGCATTAGTTGCAAAACCTGCAATCGTGCTTGCCGATGAACCTACAGGGAACCTCGACTCGAAAACCAGTGCAGATGTTATGGGATTGATCAAACGGACCAGTTATGAGTTTCACCAGACGGTGGTAATGATTACACATAACAATGAGATCGCCCGGCTTGCAGACCGGATTGTCCGCATTGAGGACGGAAAGATTGTGGAGTAAGGAGGTGGCAGGCTATGACTTGGCCTTTTGAAAATAATACAAATGGAATTGTCAAGAATCTGGCGAAGAGAAATTTAAAAAGCGAAAAACGAAGAAATATCATGGTAATCATATCAGTAGTTTTAGCCGCTTTTTTAATCAGTCTTTCTGGTTTGGTTGGAGTCTCACTGATGCAAACAGAAAAGAAGAAAGTGATAGATACTTACGAGGCAACTTATGTACAGGTTGATGAAGCACATATAGAAGAGTTAAAACAGGTACCGAATTTTGCACGTGTGGGAGAATACTATATGTACGGGAAGGAATCTTCTACACAGGGATTTAATGGCTTCTTTGCTTATGCTGATAAAGAAACCCTGTATATGGCACGTTCCCAGATGAAATTGGCAGATGGAGATTTACCGATAGAGAAAAATGAAATTGTAGTAAGTAAAGAATGGCTTTCTAAATTCTCCCCAGACTGCCATATAGGTGATTCTGTTACCTTGGATACGGAAAGTTTTTCAGGGGAGTATACTATTTCAGGCATTTTAGATACAACAGGGCAAGAAAAACAAAATATGTACTCTTTTCTTATCTCAAAAGAAATGCTGGAACAGTGTAAGAAGTATGAACCTGACGGATTCTTTGCCTATGTACATCTGAAAAATGTAGATCAGTTAGACGGAGAACTTATTAAATCTTATGTTCAGAAGATCAAAGAGGAGTTACAGATACCTGGAGTCGGATTTCAGGATGCTTATTTCCGTTATATTGACGGAGACATTTCCATGGAGAATGTTTTGCTGCTTATGGCTTTTGCCGGTATTGTTTTGGTAGGCGGATGTGTTGTAATCCAAAGTATTTTCCGCATCTCCATTATTGATAAAATAAAAAGTTATGGACAGCTTCGGACTATTGGTGCTACCAAAAAACAAATTATGCGTATTGTAAAAAAAGAAGGACATTCTCTGGGGTGGAAGGGGTTGTCTATCGGGATTTTGCTTGGTTTAGGAGTAACACTCTTGTTGTTTCCTAGAGGTTTTTCTCTTTTAGGCTATCTTTTAGTGATTGGATGTACAGTATTGATCTGCTGGACAATGATTTGTCTGTCTATCCGAAAGCCAGTGAAATTAGCCGCAAATATTTCACCGGTTGAAGCAGTTCGTTTTACTTCGCCTCAGAAGAAGATAAAGAACCGAACAAAGAGAAAAAAGATTAGTCCTTGTTCTCTCGGAATGCTGAACTTTCGTAGGGATTGGAAAAAAACAGTCAGTATTGTGTTTTCTCTAAGTTTGGGCGGGATTCTGCTTTTAGCTGTTAGTTCTTTGCTGATTCTGCAATCGCCGGAAAAACTGGCAAGACAGCACTTTAAAAATGGGGATTATAAGATTTATATGGATTCGGATAAGGAACATATTGATCTTCTCAAACAGGGAAATCCATTGAATGAAGAATTGAAACAGGAAATCCAGGATATTGATGGAGTGGAAGAGATTCTGGTCACAAGGAAATCAGCAGGTTTTGAAGCCACTTTCCATGGAATTACTGCTCATGGTACTTGCGACATGATCACTAGAGAAAATAGGGAACTTCTGGTACAAACTGTTTTAGAAGGGAGTATGCCTGGCGACAATGGTATTTTATTGAAAGACAATTATCGTGATTTTGATGGAAAAGAAAAAGTGGGGGAAACCATAGAACTTTCATTGGGAGAGAAAACGATTCCTGTAACCATATCAGGTTTTTTTGATGGAAAAAAAACTATCTTTGCCAGTGGACATGGTCCAATCGGAGTGGATGGACCAATGATGTTTTTGCCGGAAAAACTGTTTCAGGAGTTAATACCAGATGTAACTAATTTTGATTACTCTTGGGATATTGTCTGTGATCCGGATAAATCGGAAAAAGTGGGAAAGGCTTTGGAGAATCTTGTTGTTTCACATACCGATATTGGTTTAGATACCTTTGAGGATAAGGTAGATAGTTATGGGTATATGAATGTAGCATATGGCATAATGCAGGTGATTTCATGGTTCATCTTTTTGTTTGGTGTGATTAACCTTATCAATACAACACTTTCCAATCAATATTCGCGGAGACAAGAAAATAGCGTGCTGCGTTCGGTTGGGTTAGCTCCAAAACAATTGACACAAATGGCTGTATGGGAAGGAATGGGGTATGTAGTTAGCAGTATTTTGCTTATGCTTGCCATTGGGCTACCAATTACTCTTCTGGTATGGAGAAAATTTAGTATCAGTGCTTACGCTGGACAAATCCTTCCTTACGAATTTCCATGGTTGCAGATGGGAGTATATGTAGTAGTACTTGTGACATTAGAGTTCATTTTGTCTGTTTGGACAATCCGCAGGCAGAAAAAACAATCCCTGATTGAACAAATGCGGGCAATGGAATAAGAGAAAAATGCTTTTGCTGAAAAGTGTGGAACATTTTGGCAAAAGCATTTTTTTATGGAAAACATTTTTTCCTGAAAGAAAATAGGATATAATCAATCTATGTTTTGAAATGATATTATCAGAAAAACTGTATTTAGGACATTTCTGCAACATTTGAGGTTTAAAATAGCGATAAGTTTAGAAGATGGGAAAGGAAGAATCTGGATTGAGGAAAATTTTAATTGTAGAAGATGATAAAGTACTAAATAAAACACTGGCTTATAATCTTACTGCGGATGGTTATGAAGTAACTTCTGCATACAGTTTTCTGGATGCAGTAGAACGATTGAAAGAGAGTGAATTTGATATCGCTCTGTTGGATATTAATCTGCCGGATGGGAACGGTCTGCATTTATGTGATGAAATCAGAGGAAGAGGGCAGCATACCTATATTATGTTTATCACAGCAAATGATAAAGAAGGCGATATGCTGAAAGGCTATGAAGCCGGATGCACAGATTATATTACAAAACCATTTTCGGTGATGGTTCTCTGCAAAAAGGTAGCAGCTGTTTTTGCAAATATGGAATTGCGGACACCAAAGCATGATGTATTTGAGGATGAAGTTTTGAAAATTGACTTTTCCGAGCAGAGTGCGGTTTTGGAAGGAAAAGTGATAGATTTTACACCAAAAGAATACCGTACCTTATTTTTATTTGTAAAAAATCCGCACATTATATTAACAAAGCGGCAACTGATTGAGAAACTGTGGGATATTGATGGGGATTTTGTAGATGAGCATACGCTTACTACCATCATCAGCCGGATTCGCAAAAAGATTGAAACAGATGAGCGAAAATATATTAAAACTGCTTATGGAATGGGGTATCAATGGATAGGCGGTGAATCACGATGAAATTACAGAATTTATCCACTAGAGCTTTTCTGCGGCTGATCGTTGGAGGTGCTTCGATGACATCGATTCTTTTGTTGTTCATCCTTTATGCCTTCACAAAAGATATAAGGATGATACTTGGTGGTTTCAGCGTGATGATCCTTCTGTTTCTATGGGGTGCAGTCTTTTTGCATTATTTCCAGAAGAAACTATCGGTATTTACAGATGGACTATGCCGAACATTAGATGAAATGATGGACAGTACCGTTCGTCCGCAAATAAATTATGAAGCAGAAACACTGTTAGCACGCATCAGCCATCGTCTGGAAAGATTGTATCATGTAATGCAGGAAACCCGGCATAAAGTAGAAGAAGAAAAAGCAGAATTACAGTCTTTGGTATCTGATATTTCGCATCAGACCAAAACACCGATAGCAAATCTAAAAATGCTCAATGACACGATGTTGACCAGAAGAATTACTGATGAGACACGTAAGGAATTTTTACATGCTACTGCCAGTCAGTTAGATAAATTGGACTTTTTGATTCAGGGAATGGTGAAAACATCACGATTGGAAACTGGTGTGATTACCTTGGAAAAGAAAGAAACAGCCATTGCGGATACACTTGTAGATGCGATAAATGGGGTTCTTGCTCCTATGGAAAGAAAGCATCTTCATTTATCCGTAAATTGTCCTGAAAATTTAACGGTTGCACATGACAGCCGCTGGACCTCAGAAGCATTGTTTAATCTTTTAGACAATGCAGTAAAATATACTCCGGAAGGCGGTGACATTCACGTAACAGTACAGGACTGGGAGATGTATTTGGAAATTGCCGTAACGGATACGGGAAGAGGCATTCCGGAAAGTGTCCAGGCAACAATTTTCAAACGATTTTATCGGGAAGAAGCTGTACATGATGTGGATGGGATTGGAATAGGATTATACCTTGCACGTGAGATTATCACTATGCAAGGTGGCTATATTACAGTTGAATCAGAGGTGAGAAAAGGCTCAACTTTCTCTATATTTCTTCCTCAAAGATAATGAAGCGGCGGTCTGTTTACTCAGACTGCCTTTTTTGAAAAATATTTTAGAAAAAAAGAATTTTAGGACATTTCTGCAACATTTGACCTTTACCATATACTCATCAAACAAAGAAAGGAAGTAGTGATTATGACAATTTTACAGACAAAGGATTTAAAAAAATATTATGGCACAGAACCTAATATAACTCGTGCTTTAGATGGTGTAAATTTTTCTGTTGAGCAGGGAGAATTTGTAGCAGTGGTAGGAACTTCGGGTTCTGGAAAATCCACGTTGCTTCACATGATGGGAGGATTGGATACTCCAACATCAGGAAGTGTAGTTGTAGCAGGGAAGGAACTGGCTAAAATGAATGATGAACAACTTACTATTTTTCGCAGGAGGAATATCGGTTTTATCTTCCAAAATTACAATCTGGTTCCGATTTTAAATGTCTATGAAAACATTGTTCTTCCGGTAGAGCTAGATGGAGATACCGTAGATCAGAAATTTATGGATGAAGTTGTTACTATGCTGGGATTGGAAGATAAGCTGAAAAGTATGCCAAATAATCTTTCAGGTGGTCAGCAGCAGAGAGTGGCGATTGCAAGAGCCTTGGTTGCTAAACCTGCAATTGTGTTGGCCGATGAACCTACAGGTAACCTTGACTCTAAAACTAGTGCGGATGTTTTAGGACTGCTTCAGAGAACCAGTAGAGAGTTCGATCAGACATTGGTAATGATTACACATAACAATGCTATTGCACAGCTTGCTGATCGCATTGTGAGGATTGAAGATGGAAAAATAGTAGGATAGGGGGTGTGGGCATTTATGACATTACCTTTTGAAAATGATACCAATCCTATTGTCAAAAAAATTTCAAAGAGAAATCTTAAAGCAGATAAAAGCAGAAATGTACTTATTATCATTACAATAGCTTTAGCCACATGTTTGATTATGGCAACAGCTCTATACTTTTTAGGCTCGCAACGAAAATCATTAAATGATGCAATGGGGCGCTATCAAGCAGTCATTAACGACATAGACAATGATAAAATAGAAAAATTAGTAAATGATGATAGAGTAGATGTTGGTGTGAGTCATTTATTAGGAATGGTGTCTTATGGGGATTTTAAATTAACAGTTCGTTCCATGGATAAAACATTAATGGATTTAGCAAAATATCCTGATTTGCAGGGAAAATTGCCAGAAACGGAAAAAGAGGTTGCCATTACAAAAGCTTTTCTTGAAAGAACTGGATTATCTAAGTCTGTGGGCGATAACATATCAATAGACTTAGGGGATGGAAAAAAAGAATACAATTTATGTGGCATTTTGCCTGTAGATAATTCAAATTATTCATTATTTGTATCGCAATCATATGTTGCAAGTAAGATTAGTGACCCTACATATTCTGCATATGTTCGATTAAAAGGATCTGATGGATGGTCTAAAGCTGCTATCCAGTCAGAATTACTAACATTGCTCAATGATTGGGGAATTCAGCAGGAAAATATACAATTTTCCACATATTATTTTTCCCTTATTGAACAAAGGAGCAGTCAATACATGTTGATAATAGCATTTGTCTGCCTTATTGTGACTTTAGCTTGTACTCTCGTTGTTTACAGTCTGTTTTATGTATCTATAGTAAGAAAAACAAATGAATATGGAAAATTAAGAACAATAGGAACAACTGGAAAGCAGATAAAAAGAATAGTCTTTCGGGAAGGACATTATCTTGCCGGAATTGGTATTCCAATGGGACTAATAGCAGGTGGTGTGGCAGGATATATTCTTATTCCTAAAGGATGGAATGCATTGGTTACATTGATTATCGCTGCTGTTACTGCACTGTTTATGTACTCCTGCATTATGTTTACTATTATGAAGCCGGCGAAAATTGCCTCACGCGTAACACCTATGGAAGCAATACATTATACTGAAAATAATGAGAAAATAGCATTTGATTATGCCAGAAAATCAAAGCAACCTTTAACTACAAATAATTTAGCTTTCCTTAATTTTTTACGAAACAAGAAAAAAACTGTTTTAACCATTTTATCATTAGGCGTATGTGGTGTTTTGTTAATGGCAAGCTCTGCATATTTTAATTCTATTGATCCTGAGGAGATGGCACGAAGAAGTTTTCCTTATGGAGAGATTCGTCTTGAACTTGGAGATTATGGACCACAGTCCCATAATAGTGAGCAATATGTTGAACTTCAAAAATCTAATTTGCTTACAGATGATTTTATAACATCTATCAAAAATATACATGGAGTCCAGGGAGTCAAAGCATATCAAGGCACCGTTTTGAATGTTCATGTTCCAACGGGAGATGTTGAACCTATTGTTTCAGAGGTATATAGTACAAACAATCAAAAAATAGTCGAAAAATATTTGATTGAGGGTACAGCAGATTTATCAGAACTTATTAGGAATAATGGAGTTGTTATTGCTAATGATTTACAATGGAAAGAAATTTTTGGATGGGATGTAGCTCTGGGAGACGAAATATCGCTTGAGGTTGGAGGACAGAAAATTCAAGTAAAAGTGATGGGAATTGTAGATGGAAATATTCCCTATGGTGGATATGATACTCTTTTTATTCCACTAGAAATGCTGAATACTATTACGCCTGTAGAAAATCTTAATTATCAGCTTATTATAGATACTGCTGATAATGAATGGGATATTGTAAAAGAGGAGATTCAAAAAATAGTATCATCAAATGCCTGTCTTTATATTAGCACTTTTAATGATTGGGTAGAAGCATACAATGAAAAACTGTTAAATTATCGCATTCCAGTATATATTTTTGTTATGTTTATCGGCGTTTTTGGAATTATCAATTTACTAAATACTCTTATCACAAATGTTTTAACAAGAAAACGGGAGTTAGGTGTTTTGCAAGCAGTGGGTTTAAGTGGCAAACAACTCTCAAATATGTTACTGATGGAGGGGGTATTCTATACTATTTGTGTGCTTATTCTTTCTATATTATTTGGAACAGTTATAGGATATCTTCTTTGTACAGTATTTAGTTCAATGAGTATTTTCGGAAGAGTAATCTATCATTTTCCAATCGTGGAAATGTTTATATATTTTATATTGATGTTTGTAGTTCAGACATTATTTTCTCGTTTGACAATCAAACAAATAAAAAAACAATCATTAGTAGAACAAGTGAAGGAATTATAACTAAGAACAGTTCTATAATATTGAAAATCTATATTTTAACAAGCTAGAAGGGGATGATTTATATGACGCTGCCTTTTGAAAATGATACAAAAACCATAATAAAGCGTATTTCGAGCAGGAATATATCAGCGAATCGAAAAAGAAATATCTTTATTATTATTACGATTGCACTTGCGAGTACATTATTATCTGCAATTACCCTTTATGGATTTGGAATTACACAGAAAACAAAAAATCTAAATAAAAAAACAGCACAGATTGTATATCATGCAATTTCAGAAAAAGAGGGTTCGGAATTATACAAAGAAAGAGAGATCGCATGGATTGGAGAATTTTTCAATGCATTTTCGGAAGAAATAAACCATTCAACCGTAAATTTTACTTACGCAAATGCAGATATGCTAAAATCTCAAAGTATGCCTTATTCGGGAAAGTTACCAACTGCGGAAGATGAAATTGTAGTACAGGAATCTTTTTTGGACAGCTTGGGATACTCAACTGAATTAGGACAGACAATTAAAATACCATTTTCTGACGGGATGAATCATGATTTCAGGTTGACAGGAATCTTAAATGTAGAAACCGGAGATATTGGACGATATACAGCTATTATATCGAAAGAATTAGTGAAACAACAGTATGGAAATAATACAGTTATAGATTATTACCTTGGATTAAAAGACGCTCAAAACATGAGCGAAGAAGATGCTACGGAATATGCAGACACTCTTGCAAAACAATTACACATCCCCGATGATAATGTGATTGTTCGCTCCACTTATTTTAATGTGAAGAGCGAAAATTCTGGAAGCGAAATGTTATTTTATTTCGTGATTGGATTTGTAACCCTTATTGGCTCCGGCATTGTGATCTATTCCATTTTTTATATTTCCGTTGCAAGCAATATTCGTAACTATGGACAGCTTCGCACGATTGGAACAACGAAACGGCAGATTAAAAAAATGGTTTACCGAGAAGGGAAGTTACTTGCTGCTGTTGGGATTTCCATTGGTTTGATTATAGGTAATGTAATCGGATATTTTCTGATTCCGGAGGGCTGGTACTGGCCGACTTCTTTATGTGTGACGCTTGGATGTGGGTTCTTTGCTTTTACAATGGTAATGCTCTCTATTCATACTCCTGTAAAAAAAGCTGCCGCAGTATCTCCAATGGAGGCTCTTCGATATTCGGATTATAAAGGAAAGCCTAAAGAAAGTTCGGCGCTGTACCGAAAAATAACGCCTACATCACTTGCTAAAATGAATCTGTCCAGGCAAAAAACAAAATCTATATTAACCATATTTTCACTCGCATTTGGAGGCGTGTTAGTTGTATTGATTTCAACGATATTAGTTTCCTATGATGGAGTTGCAGAAGCGCGTGGGAGGGATTTTTCAAAAGGCGAATTTAATATTCACCTTAATGCTAATCAATCCTTTGATACTGCAAAAGTTTCGTTGACTAAATTACAACAAAAAAATATGCTGAATGACAATTTTGTGAAAACAATCGAAGCTATCGATGGTGTTACCGGAATCAAGCGGTGGTATTATACGGACGCAGAATATCGTGTAAATGGAATTTCAGAAGATTGGATTCAGGGATTTAGTCAAGATGAACAATCTGATTTAGAAAAAAATCTCATAAAAGGAACCGCTGATTATGATGAATTGATTGCGGACAATGGAATTATCCTATTACAAGAACGTGCAGCTCTCAATGGAATGGATGTTGCTTTAGGTGATACAGTAGAAGTTGATTACGAAAATGTATCCGGTGATATTATGACGAAAACTTATACTGTGAAAGGCATAGTAAGCGATTATAATTATACGGGATTCGATAAATGTTTTACTCTCCCGGAACAACTTATAAATGAGGGAACCGGGATGGATTGCACAGGTACTATTTCCGTAATTACAGACAAAGATAAATTCGATACAATTGAAACTTCATTAAATCAGCTGATAGATAAAAACAGTGATTTGGTTATGGATACCATAGAAGAAAGCGTAAATTATTATAATAGAAATCAGCAACTAGTTTTCGGTGCATTTCTGATAGTAGCTATCATTGTTGTGTGTTTTTCGCTGATTAATCTCGTAAATACAACCATTACAAATTTTTTGTCTCGGAAGCGGGAAATTGGAATGTTACAGGCGATTGGTTTAAGCAAAAAACAACTCATCCGAATGCTTTGCTATGAGGGCATGATTTATTCACTCTTTGCTGTGCTTGTAACATTGATATTAGGAGTTGGATTTGGGATTTTATGTATTCAGATCATGCGGTCATTAAATCCATATTTTTTCTATTCATTCCCATGGCCGGTTGTATTGATATATTCGGCTGTTCTGTTGGCTGTTCAGTTGATATTAATTGCATATACAACGGGAAATTTGAAAAAGCAATCTCTTGTTGACCAAATCAAAACAATGGAATAAAACGAATTGGAGCAGGGAAACTTGCTCCAATTTTAGCTGCATTATGTTATAATGCAGTTTAGGAGGATTGTTATGAATACAGAAATTTTAATTATTGAAGATAATCCAGTGATCCGTAAAGAACTGCAAACAGTACTGGAGGGAAATAAATATCACACCTCTGTTATTGAAGATTTTTCTGATGTAACAGAACAAGTGCGAAAAATAAATCCACATCTGATTTTATTGGATATTAAATTACCGCAAGAAAATGGGTTTACCATTTGTTCTGGCATTCGGAGTTTTTCACAGGCTCCGATTATCTTTGTTACCAGCTGCAATACGGATATGGATGAATTGAACAGTATTATGCTTGGAGGAGATGCTTTTATCACAAAGCCCTATCACACAGCCATTTTACTTGCAAAAATTGCTTCCTTGCTGAAACGTGCTTATCCTGATACACAAAGCAGACATCTGACTTATCAAGGAGTTTCTTTATCTTTAGAGACTGGAACAATCGAAGCGGAAGGAAAACAAACAGAACTCACAAAAAATGAACTGAAGATTATGTACTATCTATTTGAACATGCCGGAACCATTTGCACGAGAGCAGATCTGATTGAATATTTATGGGACAATCAGCTCTATGTAGATGATAATGCATTGAGTGTAAATATTGGACGTATCAGAGAAAAACTATCAAAGATTGGCGTTAAAGACTTTATTAAAACGAAACACCGTCAGGGGTACACATTATGAATGGAAAACAGTATTGGAAAGACAAAATCCCTATTTTCATCATCAATATCGTCTGTATGGTATTGTTATCGGTTTTTCTGTTCTTTGTAGGAAATAATGTAGATAGTATTGCAGTGATTCTTATCATCTGGACGATGTTACTGGCTGGTGTACTGACGTTTACCTATCATCAGCGAAAAAGGAGATTAAATAGATTAGTAAAGATGGCAGAAGGACTGGAAGAAAAATACTTGTTGTCAGAGATGCTTCCGGAACCGGAACATGCCGAAGAACAGGTTTATTTTCAACTCTTAAAAATGGCGTCCAATCTATGCTGGAACAGATTGGAACAGTAGCAAGGGAGAGACAGGAGTACCGGGAATATATTGAGCAGTGGATTCATGAAATCAAAACACCGATTACTGCAATGAAACTATTGTGTGAAAATCATAAAGAGCCTTTTACCAGAGAATTGATGAGGGAACTGGAAAAAACCAATCGCTTTACAGAACAGGCGCTTTATTATGCCCGTAGTGAATATACGGAAAAGGATTATTCTGTTCAGGAAATCCGGTTATTTGATGTGGTGCATCAGGCGATTGCAGATAACAAGTATCTTTTATTGCAGAATCAGGTTGCCTTAGAGACGGAAGAGAGTGAACTGACGGTTTATTCGGATGACAAATGGCTCCGATTTATTCTGGATCAGTTGATTGTCAATGCTGTAAAATACAGCCGGGAGCATCCCGTATTGCACTTTTATACCAAGGTGCAGGGAGATCAGATTTTTCTCTTTGTAGAAGATCATGGAATCGGGATCTGTGCAAATGATCTGCCCCGTATTTTTGAGAAAGGTTTTACCGGGCAAAATGGACGTATCCGGCAAAATGCAACCGGTATAGGGCTTTATCTTTGCAAAAGACTTTGTGATAAGCTGGGAATTGGAATTGCCGCCCAGTCAGGTGAGACAGGAACGACAATGATCCTATCCTTTCAAATCAATCATTTTATTCATCAGGTGCAGGGCTAAGAAAAGCCCTGCATTTCTTACATTTTTGTTAGAATTTTGTTAGAAAACTTGATACAAACACAGGCAGAAATCCGTTACAATCAGAATATCAAAAGACGAGGTGAAGTATCATGAAAGAAATTTTAAAGTTAGACCATATTCAAAAATTTTATGGAAATGAAGGTAATGTAACAAAAGCAATTCAGGATATTGATTTTTCGGTGCAGGAAGGTGAGTTTTTAGGTATTATGGGGGCGTCAGGATCCGGAAAAACAACGATGCTGAACTGTATTTCCACTATAGATACGGTAAGCGCAGGGCATATTTATCTGGATGGGACAGATGTAACCGAAATTAAAGAAAAGGCCATTGCCAAGTTTCGGAGAGAAAATCTGGGATTTATTTTTCAAGATTTTAACCTGTTGGATACTTTAACCATTAGTGAGAATATTGCTCTGGCTCTGACGATTAACCATATTCCGGTCAGGGAAATAGAACCGAAAGTGGAAGAGATTGCGAAAAGTCTGAATATTGCCGATATTTTGGACAAATATCCATATCAGGTTTCCGGTGGACAGAAGCAGAGATGTGCTTGTGCCAGAGCAATTATCAATCACCCGAAGCTGATTTTGGCTGATGAACCAACAGGGGCCTTGGACAGCCACTCATCTCAGATGCTTTTATCTACCATGCAGAGTATGAATGAGAATCTGGGTGCAACCATTCTGATGGTTACACATGATGCATTTTCGGCAAGCTATGCCAATCGTATTTTATTTTTACGTGACGGTGTAATCTTCACTGAAATCTTAAAAGGCAGGGACACCCGTAAGGTATTTTTTGATAAAATCCTGAATGTTCTTACCATGATGGGAGGCGGGGTAAGTGATGTATATTAAGCTCGCAATACAAAATATGAAAAAAAGCATACGAAATTATGTAATCTATTTTGTTACCATTACTCTGACTGCTGCCATGATGTATTCCTTTCTTGCGCTTGGATTTTCAAAAGAGGTCCTCTCCATGTCTGAAAATATGTCCATGCTGACATCAGGCATATTGGGAATGTCTGTTCTTGTAGCATTGATTGCATCTTTTGTGATCAGCTATGCAATACGCTTTATGCTGGAACAAAGGAAAAAGGAATTCGCCACCTATGAATTACTGGGAATGGAAACCTCAAATATTCAAAAACTATTTTTCATTGAAAATGGTGTGATTGGAATGGCTGCATTTTTTATAGGAACTTTTTCAGGAATTGGACTTTCCGGAGTGCTGGTGCAGATTATCAACCATATTTTTGAGATGCCACATACCTATCGTATTTCCTTTTCCATAAAGGCTTTTGCAACAGCTTTTATACTTTTTATGCTCATGTACGGTATCGGAATATTGCGTGCAGCAAAGGTTATCCGTAAACGTAAAATTGTAGATATGCTTTATGATCATCATAAAAACGAAAACGGAAAGACGCATTCTGTAAGATTTCATATTACACTGATTATTCTGTCGGTATTATGTATCCTTACGGGAGGCTGTCTGTTGGCAAAGGGAATGTCTGTTCAAACAAATGTATTCTACGTTTGGATGATTGGCGCTGTAATTTTATCAGCAATAGGAATATACGAAATGTATCGTAATTTACCAGTATTGCTGTTAAGACTTTTGAATAAAAGTAAACGTAGAAGATATAAGGACATCAACCTATTTTATTTGGGACAGATTGGAAGAAAAGTAGATTCTGCCGGAAAGCTTATGGCAGTCATCGCAATCCTTTTAACGGTATCCCTGAGTACAATGTTTGCAGGTCTTTCTACGGGAGCAGGATATAAGGCGAATATGGAGGCTTATTATCCGTATGATGCGGGTGTTGCTCTGGATGCTCCACTGACGAAAGAATGCCTACAGCCAATGGTAGAATTTACGAAGCAGCAATGTAGCGTAGAAGATGAACTGATTTATTATCTTTATGCAACAGATGCTTATCCGGTGGAAGCATTAGCGTTGTCCGATTATAATCATTTACGTTGTATGCTTGGGTTAAAATCTGTAAGTCTGTCTTCAAATGAATTTTTTATTCATTGTGATACATGGAATTATGTAGAGAAAATTCAAAAAGCGTTAGAGCAAAAAAGCGAAATTCTGTTAGCAGGCAGTGTTCTTGGAATTGCAGAAACAGCAATTTATACAGAACCGATGGAACAATATCAAATGGCAGGCACAAGAGGATACATTCTGGTAGTGCCTGATCAAGTGGCAACCCAGCTTTCCGGTGAAAAAATTCGTTTGGTAATGAAATTAGAAAATGGAGGATATCCAGAATTAAAACAAGCGCTGAAGAAGTTTTTGCATGATCCGAATGCATGGACTCCTGTACTTCAGGATGGAAAAGGGTTGCCAGAACAAATAACGATGGGCGTAACTGTAAAAGCATGGGGGATTGAAAACTCTTTAACTGGATTTGCAGCAATTTCTTTTTGTGGCTTATATTTAAGTATTATTTTTATTATTTTATCTTCTACCATATTAGCTTTTGAACAACTTTCAAAAATAGACTATAATCGACGTAATTATCAGATTTTGGATAAAATGGGAGTGGCACAAAAAACAAGAAGAAACCTTATAAAAAAAGAAGTTGGGGTTCTGTTTTTCATTCCGGCGATTCTTCCAATGATCATAATGATATTTCTGATTGTAGGAGCAAATCAAGTATTTGGAGAAGCAATCTTGCAGGAAAATTTATTCTTGACATACGGAATCGTTACATTGGCAGTATTTGGCGGAATTTATTTGTTATATTATTGGGCTACAACCTCTGTTTTTCAATATGCAGTCTTAAAAAAGGAACTTTATAAATGACAGAATTGTAAGATCAAGGAGGTGACATAGAAGTATGTATTTGAAGCTGGCATTGAAAAATATGAAGCAATCTACAAAAGATTATCTCATTTATATGATAACTTTGGTTTTATCGGTAGCGATGTTTTACGGATTTTTTTCTATTGTAAGTCCTTACTACAGTAATATGCTTCCAATAAGTATTCACATGGAAATTCTGAATAAAGCTATGAGGATTGCTGTTCCGGCGGTAGGAATATTGATACTTTTTTTAGTTTCCTATGTAAACCGTTATATGCTAAAGCGAAAACAAAAAGAGTTTGCACTTCAGACAATTATTGGTATGGAACAAAGAACAGTAGCATGGATTTTCTTTTTGGAGAACCTAATGATTGGAGCACTCGCTCTTATACTAGGAATTTTATCAGGTACTATACTATCTCAACTGATTAATGCAGTTGTACTTAAGGCATTTAAACAAGAATTTAAACTATATTTTATGCTATTTCCAGATACTGTATTATGGACGGTATGTTTTTTTGGAATTATCTTTTTCATAACTGGTTAAAAAAGTGTTTGCACCATACGAAAAATGAAAATTATCGATATGATTCAGAATAGTCAGAAAGGCACACAATTTTTAAATCTTCATCAGCAGTTTGGAAAATTCAGTTGGTGTGTGGCGGTTTTATCAGTCGTGATTTTAATAATGCTTTCTCCGATTGTATCTATAAAGAACATAAATATTACTCTATGGATGAAAATCGGTGGGACGATCATAACTGCTTTGGGAAATTGCATACTTGTTTGTTGGTTCTTCATGGACAGAAGAAAGAAGAGAACAGGGAGTCTTCCATTGCTTTGCCTTACAATTTCTTGTATGTTGAATGGAATATTTTTACTTTTGCTGAATTCTTTTTTTGAAATATTGGTGCAGAAAGGAATTGCATTGCAGGCTTATGTTACTATGCCTCCATTGATAGCATTGTTTTTCATTCTCTTTGCTGTTATAAGTTTTTTTGGTAATTTAACATGGATTATAGTAAAAGCAACAGAGAAAAATCGCTGTTTTCATTATAATAATTTGTTTTTTGTAGGTCAATTAAAAAGCCGGTTGGGGAATTGCTCAAAAACAATGGGAATTATTGTATTTTACAATATAACTATAGAAAGTAGGTGTCGTTATGAAAAAGAATCATGAGGTTGTTGGAGTGGTTATTGACGCAATTCAACAAAATGATACGCTGAAATTTTTATCAGCCATATTAGAATGTACAATTAAAGATTTTGATAAGATAACTTACAATGAAAACAGCACAGTAGAAGACTATCTGTCTACCTTTCCCATATTTCAAAATGATGTATTTTCGATGCAGGCAATGTTAGAACTTGCAGGTTTGAAAGGAACAGAAAACCATTCTATCAAAGAGTTGACAATTGGTGAGAAGAAATTACTTTTATTGATAACTCTTATTATTGATACATCAAAACATTATTTGCTTCAAAATCTATTTCAGAATATGCAGGAGTCAGAAGTGAAATGTGCTACTGAATTATTAACAGAAATGTCAACATATACGGATATTATTTTGGTTAGTTCATCAACGTATGGATATGAAATATGTGACAGGATGATTTACTGGCCGGATAATCATAGAATAGATGATGGCGAATACCATATTTCACGAAATAAGATTAAAGAAATGTGTATCATGCCCACCTTTATTATGAAGGAAATAATAAAAGTGATAATAGAAAACCAAACTACAGATATAGCAATACCACTTTGGAGGGTAGTTCCGGGAGAATATGAAGAATACGCATATCAGGTATTAAATTCAAATGCAGATAAGGAAAGATTTGACTATCCATATATATCACACAGACCTTTTCGATACGGTGATGTTTATTGGATTATGGAACATCAGTTACAGGAATTGGAAGTAAATGGGAATAGGTGCTTTGAAGAAGCACATTTTATACCGGACGAAGCAATAATTCATGCGAAGTGTAGCGAATATTTTTTCAGGTGTTGCAAAGAAGAAAAAAGGATCTTTTACGACTATGCAAAAAATCATGTAGAGGAACTGTAAGGAATTTAATAAACTGGAATAGTGCTGAAAAACTTTCTTGTAATAAATCCTCCTTGTCTAGTAAATTAAAAAACTATTAATAAATTCTTTCCATTTTCTTAGATATAGCAATGTATAATGAATGATAAAATCGATATTACTATTAGAAACTGTTATGAGCATGTTGGACCAACAAACTTTCTATAATTACTAGAAAGCTCATTAAAAACTGCAGGGAGGTACATAGATATGGAGATGATACAAAGTAACCAAACAGGGACAGAAATTCAGCTTAATTTATTTGAAGCAATTAAAGACTTACTTTTGGTAAAACCTATTTTTCTAATAGGAGTTTTTCTAATAGGATTTTTCTTGTTTTGGATATTTAATAAAGATAAAACGTTACCTAAACTGAAAATAACTGTTTTGTCGTTGGTAATGTATTACTATTTATGTTTGATGTTAGTAAATATTGTAGGTATCCCTACTCTTGATGAATATAAAAGACTGTTGCAGTTGGGTGAAACTTTCTTTAATCCTAATGTAAATCTTATTCCTTTTAGTGATGGATTTAGTTTGAGTTTTATTTTGAATATTTTTCTATTTATCCCATTCGGATTTTTGTGTCCATTGATCAGTAAAAGTTATGAACGTATAAGAAATACATTTTTAATTGGTATGGGGTTATCTTTTTTTATTGAAATTGTTCAGTTATTTACATTGTATAGGGCGACAGATATAAATGATCTTTTAACAAATGGCATTGGAACAATATTAGGTTATTTATGTTTTAGATTGATTACAAGGTTCCGAATAGTAAAGAGATCTTCTAAGGGCAACTCTATAAAGAAAGATTACACCGTATATATTCCATTTATCATTATTTTAGTTACTTTTGTATTAGGATTTTTTAGTTAAGAAGTGTAAAAAGATAAAGTAAGAATTGAATTGTACCACTTAGAATGGGGTTATAAGAGCAAGAGCCTTCTTACACTTTAAATAATTACATTAATGATTCTAATTTTATAGATGCACAAAATGTGGGCAACATATTTCATGACATTTGGTAGTTTTCGAAAAAAGGAAGGTTATAAAAATGGAAAAAGAAACAATCGGAACGATAATTTCAGTGACTAAACAATGGTGGTTAAAAGTAAACCGTAAATCTGTCCGGATTCATGCCATGGATGGAGCAGACTTTCCATATATAATAAAGATTAAATATACAATAGAAGGCAAAGATTACATTTGCAGAAAGTGCATTGGTGCTGGTAAGAAGATTCCCGATAAAGGTGCAACGATTAAAGTCATATATTGTGAAGACAGACCATCTAAGGTGAAAATAAAATTCTAATTCAAATAGCCGATGGAATCTCTTTGGTTGAATGGACAGAAGATAATAGAATAAAAGTTTCAAAAGAATTTGGGTGTAATCGCAATACTTATAATCCCTATCAAGAAAGCGATACCAAAAAAATTTAGAAATCAAAAGGCGAATTGGTTTTAGAGGTGTCAAAGTCAATAATTCCCTATGTTATACGCAGACCATTATTGCAAAAAAGAAACCATGTCACTTATTCATGAATGTATCGCAGGTCATAAGTGAAAGGAATTTATAAAATCACACTACAATTCCAAAATGGAGGATTAGAATATAAATGGAAAACAAACAAATTGTAAAGAATTTCTATGAAGCAGTTGTATCAAAAAACTTATTGCAAGAACTCCACCAGTATGTATCGAAAGACTGCCTCCTTAATATTGGTAATGAAAAAATACCATTGGGATTAGAAGGTATGAGAGAACATCTTGTTGCTATAAAAAAGACATATCCGGATTATACGATAAAAATATTACGGCAATTTGCTGATGGTGATTATGTAATTTCTGAATTTCTTATGGAAGGTACACATGAAGGGGAATGGATAGGAATAAAACCGACACATAAAAAAATGGTATTTACAGGTGTTGATATTGACAAAGTAATAAACGGCAAAATAGTGGAACATGGCGGTTCCGTTAATACATTTGAAACATTGCTTGAACATGACTTAATTAAGCCCGTATAAGGTAAAAGTATGATGTATCGGACAGAATTAGTAGAAGAAATTACTGTAAAAAATGTATTGGTTTTAAAAGAGGGATTAAAGGGCAGCTTACTTTAACATATATTTTGCCTTTGATCTGCCGATTATGGTGCATTGGCTTCCTTGAGAATATGAGAAATATGCTCATCAGATTTTTAAATTCTAATGCGTAAAAGAAGTGGTTTGATTAACAGTTATATTTCCCATAGACCATAATTGATAATGCAAAAAATTAAAAATTTCTTGGGAAATTTCGGTTGGGAAATTTAAGGTTTTGAGGTTATTCTTATGGAGTGGTTTCAAGAGGGATTTTTAACAAGTAAAGGAGAAGTGAAAATATGTTACCGATTTCCGACATTCTTATCCGTTCAATAAGTGGGTATGTATTTATAGTTCCAGTTATTATATTGTATTTCTTATATCTAAAAAAATCGGGAAGAAAACAAAGTTTTCTACACATTACCTCTGTATTTGTGTTTTGCTATTACCTATTTGGAATTTTAACCGTAACAGGTATTGGTTATACAAGCACAATATCATTTTGTCCGAGGATTTCCCTAATTCCGTTTTTCGGTATGATAAGTGGACCAATAGAAACCATACTTAATCTTGTTTTATTTGTACCTATGGGCTTTTTTCTGCCATTTCTGTATAAGAAGTATCATCATATAAAGACGGTTGTATTAACTGGACTTCTGTTCTCTTTATCTGTTGAAATTGTTCAAATGTTTGACTGGGGTGCAACAGATATAAACGATCTTATTATAAATACGGCTGGAACCTGCTTGGGATATTGGATTTATTATCTGCTTTCAAAAATTTTACCCAATTATTTTAGAAAAGGGGTTCAATCTGAGAATGCTAATGATATTGTCGAAGTGTTTTTGTTTGCATTTTGTACATTTATAATCATGGTTACAGTTCAGCCTTGGGTAATTCATAGTCTTCTCAATATCGGATAAAAATGATTATTGAATGGGATCCAATAGAGAAGAATCAAAAGTGTAAATTTCAATCTTTGAATGGAGTAGACACTGGCAATAGCATTAAAAATATCGAGGTTAGATATATGATAGACAGCAAAGATTACACCTGCCGAAAAATGGATTGGCACATAAACAAAGTTGCTGACAAGGGAGCTACGATTAGAGTTATGGGAGGTAACATGAAAGTATTGGTTAGTGCCTGTATTACGGGAGTGAACTGTAAATACAATGGGAAAAACAACGTAAATATAAGAGCTATCAATTTCTTGAAAGATAAAGATGTTATTTCTATCTGCCCGGAAGTACTAGCAGGTATGAAAATTCCCAGATCTTGCGCAGAAATTGTGAATGGGAGAGTAGTTGATGAAAACGGAAATGATGTTAGTTCAGAATATGATAAAGCAGTGCAGATTGCATTATCAAAAATTCAAAATGAAAACATTGACCTTGTTATATTGCAATCGAGAAGTCCGACTTGTGGCGTCAACCAGATATATGATGGTAGCTTTACTGGGAAATTAATTTCTGGAATGGGATTGTTTGCAAAAGAACTTAAACAAAGGGGATATAAGGTTATTGATGTTGAAGAAATATAGGTTTTCAGTTTCTTATTTACCCAAATAACAAATCTCAATTTGTTTAATTGTATAATATCATTGGAAGGATAGAAAAAGTTCATAAAGGATCATAAAAGGCAGGTTTCTAAATGGAAACTTGCTTTTTGACAATCGGGTATTATTTCTTGTGTCTTTTAAAATATCGAATTATAATGAAATGGAATCTCATTTGGGAAGGAGAATTAATAGATGTACAATATTTTGATAATTGATGATGATCAAGAACTTTGTCTTTTGATTAAACGCAGTATTCTTTCGGAAGATATAGAAGCAGATTTTTGCAATACCGGAAAAGCAGGACTACAAAAATTGAAAGAAAAGCAATATCAGCTTGTTATACTGGATGTGATGATGCCTGGAATGGATGGCTTTGAAACGCTGGAAGAAATCAGAAAGGAAAACAGCTTGCCGATTTTGATGTTCACATCCAAAAATGACAGCGTTTCTAAAGTTAGGGGCTTACGGGCTGGAGCTGACGATTATCTCACAAAACCTTTTGATATGGATGAACTGATTGCCCGTATCGTTTCTTTGATCCGCCGTTATACCCGCTTTAATCAGCAAGAGGGCACTGAACAGCAGCAACTTATATTTGATGGATTGAAAATTGACCTTGAAAATCGCTCGATTACTACGGAAAACGGAACTTTTGAACTTCCACCAAAGGAATTTGACTTGTTGCTATATTGTGTGAAAAATCAAGGAAAGATTTTGACGAAACAGCAGATATATGAAAAAGTCTGGGGAGAAGAATACTTCTATGACGATAGTAATATTATGGCGATCATCAGTCGGCTTCGTAAAAAACTAGAAGTCAATCCTTCAAGTCCGAAGTATATCCAAACGGTCAAAGGGATTGGCTACCGCTTTAATAAGGAGGTATAGCTGGTATGGAAATCATCATTTTCTTGTCCATTGTGATTGCTGTTTTGGCTGTGCTGATCTCCATCTTTCTCATTCAGCACGTAAAGAAGCAAATAGCAGAAATGACAGATGCCTTAATTGATGTGAAAAACGGAAATGGCAATCGGCGTATTTTGTCTGCAACAAATGAACTGGTTGCCCCCATTGCCTATGAAATCAATGAGATTGTTGTGGCTTATGAAAACAGGCTTTCTATTGTCCGGCAGACAGAAGAAACCAACCGCCAGCTTATGACGAGCCTTTCCCATGATGTCCGAACGCCCCTTACCACTCTTATTGGGTATCTTGATGCTGCACATAAAGGGCTTGTTACTGGGAAAGACCGGGATGATTATATCGAAACCGCCCGTCGGAAAGCTCACGATCTGAAAGAATATATTGATGTACTCTTTGACTGGTTCAAATTAAATTCCGACGAGTTTGCTTTGGAGATCCAGTCTGTTGAAGCTGCAGAGCTGACAAGAAATATCCTGATTGACTGGATACCTATTTTTGAGGATAAGCAGGTTGATTATGACATTGACATTCCTGAACAGCCTGTCCGGGTAAGATTGGATATGGACAGCTATATGAGGATCATAAATAATCTCATTCAAAATGTAATCGCCCACAGTCATGCAGACAAAGTTGAGATTTCCCTGTCAAAAAAGAAAAATAATATGAGGCTACTGTTGGCAGATAATGGTGTGGGGATTGAGAAAGAAGATTTGAAACACATTTTTGAACGGCTTTATAAGTGTGATAAAGGTCGGTCTGAAAAAGGCAGCGGTCTGGGCCTTTCTATCGTCCATCAATTAGTAGAAAAGATGGGTGGAAACATAACAGTTGAAAGTTTACCGGGAAAAGGAACTGAATTTACTTTACTTTTTCCTTTGAATGATTGAGCAGGTTCCCGTTCTTGCGGCGGGAGCCTTTGTCATTTTTGCAGGACTTTAAATTGCAAGGTTAATGCAAGGTTGCGGCAAGGTTAATGCAAGGTTGGCGTGATAGAATACCTTACAGAACAGGAGGTTTTGAATATGGATACAAATTACATCATTGAAACGAAAAATCTGACGAAGCAATACGGCTCACAAAAGAGTGTGGCTGACTTAAATATCCATGTGAAGCGTGGGAGAATTTATGGTCTGCTGGGGAGAAATGGAGCCGGAAAAACCACAACCATGAAAATGTTGTTGGGCTTAACGAATCCTACTTCCGGGGAAGTTAAGATCTGGGGAAAGCCTTTGCAGGGGAATGAAAAGAAATTGCTGCCCCGTATCGGCAGCCTGATCGAGTCTCCTGGCTTTTATCCCAATCTGACCGGCACAGAGAACCTGCGTATCTTTGCTACTCTGCGGGGTGTACCAAATAATCATGCCATCAAAGACGCTCTGGATCTGGTAGGATTGCCCTACAAAGATAAAAAGCTCTTTTCGCAGTATTCCCTTGGTATGAAGCAGCGGCTTGCCATTGCCCTTGCCGTTATGCACGATCCGGAGCTTTTGATTTTGGATGAGCCGATCAATGGTCTCGACCCCATTGGTATTGCAGAGGTACGCTCCTTTATTCGGGAGCTTTGCGACGCAAGAGGAAAAACCATTTTGATCTCCAGTCACATTCTTTCGGAGATTTCTCTACTGGCTGACGATATTGGAATTATCGACCATGGTGCATTGCTGGAAGAAGAAAGCCTTGCCGATCTGGAGCAAAAAAGCAGTAAGCATATCCGTTTTACGCTCTCTGATACTGCACAGGCGGCAAGAATTTTGGAACGCAATTTTCATGAAAACCATTTCTCCATACAGGACGACCATAATCTGCGCCTGTATAACCTGGATCTGTCTGTTGGAAAAATTGTAACGGCATTTGTAGAAAACGGATTGGAGGTATCGGAGGCGCATACCTGTGAAGAAAGCCTTGAAGATTATTTCAAGCGTGTGACGGGAGGCGAGGGAATTGCTTAAACTCATTAAATGCGAATTTTGGAAATTAAAGCGGAAAAGATTATTATACGCACTGATGTCATTATCGTTATTTTTTCCGTTGATTTTGGCATATATGGCAAAGGCGGGAACAGGTGCAGATACAACGGAACACTATCTTCAAACCCGATTTGATTATGTTTATACAATGATGTTGGGATATGGCTTGGTTTTTTTGCTTCCTTGTTTAATTGGTATCATTGCCGCTATTTTGTTTTTTATAGAAAGAGATTGCGATACTTCGAAAAACCTTAGAACAATTCCTGTTACAAATACACAGCTTATTATGGCAAAAATTTCTATGCTCTTTATTTTCAGCATTACATTTTGTCTAACAAGCACATTATCTGTCGCATTGTTTTGTAAGCTGTTTCATGTAGGAATGGTTTACGGTATGACTTATAAGATATTTATGAGCCTTATTTTTGGAGTTCTTATTGTAGCAGCTTCTTTGCCGATTGTATTTTTAATTATTTACTTTAACAAAAGTTTTTTGCTTTCTATCCTGCTTGCATTTTTTTATTCCATTTTTAACTGGGGCATAATGGGAACGATTGGGACATCTATAAGTGCTGCAAAAATTTCTTTCTTAAATTCTTTCCCAGTTATGTGTGTTATGAACTGGACAAGCGGCTTAATGATGGATAATTTGCAAAAAGATAATCTTTTGCCGGAAGCCTATGCGATTGTACCAACCACTTGCCATACAATTTTTATTCTGGCAATTACTGTTATACTTTCGTTGTGGTTGATCATTCGCTTTTATAAAAAATGGACGAGGTAAAAGATATGGGAAATATAATAAAAACTGAATTTTTAAAACTAAAACGCTATTCCGTAATAAAAGCCGGAATTATTATGACGGTGCTTTCGCCGCTGCTGTCACTGTTTTATTCCACAGCCAACGGTGGACAGACATGGACATTTGACTATTTTATGCAGCAAGTTATGATTAATAACTGTACCTTGTTTTTTCCGATTATCATTGCATTGATAGCAGGTTATATTATAACAAGGGAATATACAGACGATACGATGAAGAATATATCAACAATTCCTATTCCATATAAACAGTTGCTTTCTGGAAAATTACTTGTTCTATTGTTGCTAACAATTATCTTTAGCCTTATAGGTTGTGTGATAGCATTAGTAATCAACATTATTGCTGGATTTCCAGGAGTGCATTTTGGCAATCTGTTTAATATGTTTATTCGTGTTACTGGGGCGAATATAGGGATTTATATTTCAGTTTTACCGATTATTTTGCTATTTTGTTGTTCGGCAAATTATTTTTTAGGTGGGGTTGCACTAGCTTTTATATATGGATACTTTGGAACCTTTGAAGGAACACTGTTAAATTATTATCCGATTAAAGCAAGCATGATTTTAGTAGACTCTACTTGTGGCGCGGAATATGGTTATACTTATCATATTTTCCCTGCCTTGATCACAATAACCTTGACTTTTTTAATTTCTATCATTATTCTTGCAAATAAAAAGAAAGCACCCGGTACATTGACTGTTACTAAGAAGAAAAAAGTAGTTAGAAAAAAGGGATGGTAACATTCTGATTGCTACTGGTTGATTATTAAAGTTAAATCGAAAATATTTTGCAATGAATTTATCAATTATCTTTAAAATATTATCTACGATAGCCGGAAAGATTTTCTATTCATGAAAGCTTTCCGGTTTATTTCATTGCAAGAACTTGTTAGAATAATCAAATTAGAATAATAGAGGTATTTATGGACAAAAAAAATCCACTAAGATAAAATAAACAGAAAAAAAGTATTTCGTGAGGTTTCTGTGACATTTGGGTGATACTCTAAAAAGAAAAGGGATGTGATACGATGCATATTTTAGTAGTCGAAGATGACCATTTATTAAATAATACGTTATGCTACAACTTAAACACCGCTGGATACAAGGTAGATTCTGCGTTATGCAAGCAGGAAGCGGAAAATTATATTGAGAAACAAAGGTATGAGTTGATCGTACTGGATGTGAATCTGCCGGATGGGAATGGTTTTGATTTCTGCAAGAAGGTAAAAGAGCGCTGTCCGGAGACTGCGGTGATTTTTCTGACCGCAAATGATATGGAAAGCGATATGCTAAAAGGCTATGAACTGGGAGCCGATGATTATGTGACAAAGCCATTTCCCATGAGTGTGTTTCAGAAGAAACTGGCGGCATTGCTGAGTCGAATTGCAAAGCAGTCTGAAGAAGATAAATATAATGATGGAACATTCGCTATTGATTTTAAAGAAATGACGGCTTCACTGGAGGGAAAAGCGTTGGTGTTTACCCCGCTGGAATATCGTCTGCTTAAAATCTTTACGAAGAATCCGCAAAATGTATTAACCCGGCAGATGTTATTGGAAAGGCTGTGGGATATTGATGAGAACTTTGTGGATGAACATGCACTGACGGTAGCGGTCAGCAGAGTGAGAAATAAGATTGAGACCAACGGACTGCAGTATATCAAGACCGTTTATGGTATGGGATATATGTGGGTGGGAGGTGTGCAGAAATGAGACGAAAAAATCATCTTTCCATCAATCATATCTGCCTCTTCTTAGGACTGGTGTTGTTGATGGCAACTAGCGGGATCAGCATCGCTGTATTATGGATCACCGGAAATGTAGTTGCCACCTTGTGTGTGCTGGGCTTTGGTGTGTTTGCGTTTGGATGCGGAGCACTTTTTGTGATGATTGTCCGGAAAAAACTGGTCTTATTTTCTGACCAGCTTTGTGAACTGTTGGACGGGATGATGTCCGGGAAACAGGAGTTGCCGGAAGAGAGACAGCATGAGGAAGGTTTGTTCTATAAAATTCATTATCGTTTGAAGCGGCTGTATGAAGTCATGCAGGAGAACCGGAATCACATTGCAAAAGAACGGAAAGATTTGCAGGAGTTGATTTCCGACATCTCTCATCAGGTCAAGACACCCATTGCAAATTTAAAAATGATCAACAATACGCTGATGGAGCAGAAAGTTCCAGAGCAGAAACAACAGGAATTTTTGATAGCACAGAGCAGCCAGTTGGACAAACTGGATTTTCTGATGCAGGCGATGATCAAAACGTCCCGATTGGAAACGGGAGTGATTTCTTTGGAGCAGAAGGAACAGTCGATTTATGAAACGCTGGCGGCAGCACTGGGCGGGATTTTCTTAAATGCGGAGAAAAAAAAGATTGACGTACAGGTAGACTGCCCGGAGGGACTGATGGTTTCTCATGACCGGAAGTGGACCACAGAAGCTTTGTTTAACATTTTAGATAATGCAGTGAAGTATACTCCGAAGGGTGGAAACATCTGGGTATCGGTGGAATGTTGGGAAATGTATGTAAAGATTGACATTACAGATAATGGAATCGGAATTTCCGAAGAGCATCAGGGAACGATTTTTAAACGGTTTTATCGTGAGGATACGGTACACGATGCAGAAGGAATTGGGATTGGACTGTATCTTGCGCGTGAAATTATCACGCTTCAAGGCGGATACATCTTGGTTTCATCTGAGCCGGGAAAAGGTTCTACATTTTCGGTACGCTTTCTTCGGAAATAAAGGAAAAAGTTGAAATGTCACAAGATTGTGACATTTCAGCCCAAAAAACACCGAAATTTCTTTGTTTTCGTGACATTCCTGTGAGGTTTGGTCGTTACAATAAGGATAACGAAAAAGAAAGGACGGTGTTCGTATGAATATCTTAGAAACTACTGAACTGAAAAAATATTATGGAAAAGAACCAAATATCACAAAAGCGTTGGATGGGGTGAACCTTTCCGTAGAAAAAGGAGAGTTTGTCGCTATTGTGGGAACATCCGGCAGCGGAAAATCCACGTTATTAAATATGATTGGTGGTCTGGACGTTCCGACTTCCGGTAAAGTCTTTGTGGATGGAACGGAGTTATCCAAATTGAGCGAGGAACAGTTGACGATTTTCCGGAGAAGAAAAATCGGATTTGTTTTCCAGAACTACAATCTGGTGCCGGTTTTGAATGTATATGAAAATATTGCACTTCCGGTAGAACTGGATGGAGGAAAAGTAGACAAAAACTTCTTACAGGAAGTCGTAGCATTTTTAGGATTGAAGGATAAGTTAAATAGTATGCCGAATAATTTATCCGGTGGTCAGCAGCAGAGAGTCGCCATTGCGCGTGCGCTGATTGCCCGTCCAACGATTGTATTGGCGGATGAGCCGACTGGGAACCTGGACAGCAAGACCAGTATGGGCGTATTAGGTCTGATGAAAACAAGTAGCCATGAATTTAAGCAGACACTGGTGATGATTACTCATGATAATGAAATCGCACAGCTCGCTGACCGAATCATCCATATCGAAGATGGAAAAATCGTGCAGTAAGGAGGCGGGAATATGAGTGATATTCTATTTGGAAATAACAATACAGAAGTAATCAAACGATTATCAATACGATATTTTCGGAAAAATAAAAACCGTAATATAGCGGCAATTTTAGCGATTGCACTTACAGCGTTTTTGTTTACAGCTGTTACCTCGCTTGCGTTTAGTATGGGTTCTTCCCTCCAACGGTCCATGCAAATGCAAAAAGGCAGTAAGGCAGACGGAACATTGGGCTATATGACAGAAGAACAGTATGAGCAACTTGCTAATAGTGATTTTGTGGAACAGGCAGGCCATAGGCGGGTTTTGGCTTATGCCACCAATACCATAGGTCATGCGATTGAAATTAACTATGCAGATCATGTACAGCAGGAATTGACTTTCTGTACACCGACGCATGGAAAAACACCGCAAAAAGCAAATGAGATTACAACGACAGACCTCGCTCTTGAAGATTTGGGCGTGGAACCGGAAATCGGGGCTACTGTTCCAGTAGAATTTGAAGTGCGCGGTCAGACCTATCATTATGATATGGTGCTTTCTGGCTGGTGGGAGGCAAGCAATGACAGCGTTAGTTTGATGATTGTGTCAGAGGAATTCGTGAAAGAAAATCCAGAACTCTTTCAAAATACGTATTCCGAAGATCGAGAAATGGCAGGACTTACATTTTCTGAAGTAGTGCTGAAGGATAAAGGAAACGTCAAAAGTCAGCTAGAGGATTTTGCACATTCGCTTGGTGGAAACACGGAAGATATGAATGCTGAAAACTTTATTCTTTGTAGTGAGAATCAGATGTCGCAGGGATTGAGCTCGTCAGATTCCATTATATTTGTGGTCGCTTTTGTATTACTCTTTGTAGTGTGCGGTTATTTGCTGATTTATAATGTTTTTGATATTTCTGTCATGCAGGATGTCCGACAGTATGGATTATTGCGGACTATCGGAATGTCTTCAAGACAGATTAAAAAAATGGTAAGAAAACAGGCGGTCTGGCTGACACTGATTGGTCTGCCGATTGGATTGGCAGGAGGTTTTCTGGCAGGCTGGCTGATGTTGCCGTTTGTAATGAAATTTGTTAGCTTTGAACAAAAAACAGCTGGAGCAGCCACACAGGTCTCTGTTTCTCCGCTGATCTTTGTTTTGGCGGCTCTGTTTACAATCTTAACGGTATATATAAGTACAAGAAAGCCTTCCAATAAGGCGGCAAAAATATCTCCGTTAGAAGCAATCCGATATACGGAACAGGAGAACGGCAAAAAGAGAAGAACGAAACGCACCCGCGGCGCAAAGCTTTCCAATATGGCGTTTGCGAACTTCGGGCGAAATAAACGGCGTGCGATATTTATTGTAACGTCACTGCTTTTGTGTATCGTTATGGTCAATTCGGCAATTGTCATTACTCAGAGCATGGATGCAGAAAAGTTTATCAGCCGGAGTACAAAGACAGATTATACCGTATATAATTCCGTTGTGGCAAATATTTACGAGGGATTTCAGTATCGTTCAGATGCACTCTCCGCCGATGCAGTTGAGGCAATCAATCAGCAAGGGGCGGAGAATGGAAGATATTTATACCGCAACACATTGGATGACACGGATATTCAGGTGGACTATGGGTTTGGCGTTGCGTGGGATGAAATAATAGACCTGGAGGACGGCAGAGTGGATAAGGTCTATGACAAACATGCCTGCCGCGCAGCGTCCAAAACAGATAATCTTATCTCCGGAAATGTTGTCGGAGCCTCCGAACAGTTCTTTGAGGATCTCAAGATTTTTGAGGGAGAAAAGGATGCAGATGTACTGAATGAAAAGATGCAGACAGGAAACTATGTGATCGTCGGATGCAGCATGGACAACCTGACGGGAGAGCCGTGGGAGACGCCACTTACAAAGCTTCTTGAGGTCGGTGACAGTATCTCCTTTTATGAAGACGGAGAACTCGTTAAGAATTGTACGGTTCTTGCAAAAGCAGTTACGGTAGGTATGGAAGAAGAAACAAATAATTCTACCACATCTCAAGTGAAGATCGGCGGAGACGCACCGTATCTTTACATGACAGACAGGATGTTTGAACAAATCTATGAGAATCCGACGCTGTTTAGCTACGGATTTGATGCGGGCAAGGGACAGAAAGCGGAAATGGATGCATTTTTAAGTGATTATACAGAGCAGAATACATCGGTTGCGTATACGTCCACAGGTCTGATGAGAGAGCAGATGAAAAGCCTGCAGAATATGGTACTGATGGTGTGCGGAATGATTGCGGTGATTATGGGAGTTGCAGGACTGATCAATTTTACGAATATGATGATCTCCAGTATGATTGCACGAAGTCATGAGTTTGCAACCATGCGAAGTATTGGTATGACGCACCGCCAACTGAAAAAACTGATGATCTATGAGGGCGTGTATTATGCCGTTACGGCAGGTGTCTTTGGATGTGTAGCGGCGGCAGGCTTGACGGTGACTGTTTTGAAAAATGCGCTCAACTCCCCGTCTATGTGGTTCTTTACTTTGAAGTTTACAATCGTTCCGGCAGTTCTTGTGGGAATCGTGTACCTGATTTTAGCAGTAATTATTCCGCTGCTTGTGGTGCGTTTCTTCCATAGAGGAACCGTTGTGGAGCAACTGAGAGGGACAGAATAAATGGTAATTGGGAGGTTTTCTATATGGCAATACTTGAGACAAAAGATTTACGAAAGATATATGGCAGTGGTGAGAACGAAGTGCGTGCGCTGGATGGGGTATCGATTTCTATAGAAGAGGGCGAATTTGTTGCCGTTGTAGGTACCTCCGGCAGCGGAAAAAGCACCTTGCTTCATTTGATTTCCGGCTTGGATAAGCCATCTTCCGGCTCGTTGACTTACGATGGTAAAGATATTTACAGTTACAGCGATAAGGAGTTGTCGGCATTCCGCCGGAAACGGATTGGATTTATTTTTCAGCAATTTAATCTGCTTCCGGTTTTGACGGCAAAAGAAAATATTATCATGCCTCTTTTGCTGGATAAACAAAAACCGGATGAAGCATACCTGAAACAGCTCACAGAGCTGCTTGGTATTCAGGGCCGCTTGGAACATCTGCCCCATGAGTTATCCGGAGGCCAGCAGCAGCGTGTAGCCATCGCCCGTGCTTTGATTGCAAAGCCGGATGTGATTTTTGCTGATGAGCCTACGGGAAATCTGGACAGCAAAAGCGGCGGCGAAGTCATGGAACTGCTTCAAAATGTATGGAAAAAGATGGGCAAAGCTCTCGTTGTCATTACCCATGACAGCCGTATTGCACGAATGGCAGAACGGCAGTTTCAGATTGTAGATGGTGTGCTTACGGAGGTGACAGCGAAATGAAATCTTATCGTACATTAGCATTGAAAGAATTGCTGTCCCAAAAAGTCACTTCTATTCTTATTTTGATTGCTGTTGTGCTGTCTACTATGATGACAACCATTGTAGGACAATCCATTGGCGTACTTAGTGCAATGCGGGAACAACAGGCCATCGCTATCGGAGGAAACCGATATGCCACTTTTTTGCAGATGAATGCAGATCAGCTTCACGCACTGGAACAGGATGAGCGTCTTTCCTATGTAGGGAAATCTATTTATATGGGAAGCTTAGAACTCTCACCATCTCTTACCCTTGGTTTGACGGAATATTTGGATGATACTGCCGCTATCTATCCATCCAGTACCAGTATAGAAGAAGGTCATCTGCCGGAAGCCCCGATGGAAATAGCTCTTTCGGAAGATATTCTGAAATATCTTGGCTTTGAGGGCGGTATTGGAGATAGGATTACACTTTCACTGCAAAAAAATCTTCGCCACAACATTGCGGACAGCTATTCCTATACAGCAGAATTTGTTCTTACAGGGATATTGAAAAATAACTACTTGGGATATACAAGTGGCACTGTTACGGGAGTTGTAGGGGAAGGAACTGCCGAACAACTTTTACCGGAATCTTATATTTATTACAATGTGGATATTCGGACTGCCGATAAAAAGAATTTTCAAGCAGTTGTCGATGACATCAATAAGGAATTGAACATCCATGAGCTTGATACCAGCTACAATATTGTATATTTGAACGCCTTGGGAATTTCCTATACTGCAAATTCCGAGGATACTCATGATAAGGGATTCTCTTTTATGACAGTTGCGGGGATATTAGTGGGTAGTTTGATTTTGCTGGCTGCTGGTCTTGTGATTTACAACATTCTGAAAATATCTGTCTCAAAACGGATAAAAGGATATGGAACACTTCGGGCTATTGGAGGCGAAAAAGGACAGCTTTACCAGATCGTTGTAATTGAAGTAATCCTATTATGCCTGATTGGGCTTCCTATTGGTATGTTTCTAGGCTTTTTGAGTGCCAGAGGAATTTTAGAGGCAGCTACCAGCTTGGTTTCCCCTGAATTGTTCTTGGTTCAGGATGCTTCTGAATTGAAAACTCTAATAGCAGAGAACAGTTCTTTGAATGGAACCTTATTGGTTTTAAGCGGAGCAATCACTTTGGCGTTTGCGTTGTTTGCAGCATTGCCAGCAGCCAGATCAGCCGCAAGGGTATCTCCCATTATGGCGATGTCTGGAACAAATCTGAAAATTCGCCGCAGAAAGCGTAAAACAAAGAAAATCCATAATTTTGAAGCATACTATGCCCGCCTGAACTTAAAGAGAAATAAAGGCCGTACTGCAATTACAATTTTGTCCCTTGTTATGAGTATCACGGTTTTTATTGCACTGCAAGGATTTTCTGCTCTGCTGAATGCTGCAAGCGATTTGCAAGATAACCATTTAGGAGATTATCAGATCACAAATGAAAGCATTGGACTCACCGTAGATGATCTGAACACTTTACGGAAAAATGAAGCTGTGCAAAGTGTAGCAGCTATACAATTTTCGCTTTACGAACAAAATGAAAATGGGCTGCTCGATGAAATCAGTCTTGAATTTCAACTGAAACCCGGCGAAACTTTTCAGGTTGTCGGATTGAACGATGAATATTGGAATTATTTCATGGGGGATCAATTATCAGGAGAGCAGCTTGGACAACTGAAATCAGGGAACGCCTGTATAGTAAGGAATCCTATTCCCATGAGCTACGGCGAAGATGTTCTTGAATTTACAAACATAGAGGCTGGAGAAAGCATCTGTGTTGCGGGAATGGAACTGGATGTTTTGAAAACCTTAGATGGCTATGACGGTTATCTTGGTATTGGTAATGGCGGTTTCACAAATGGTGTTCAGGTAATCGTTGATGATGCTATCTATGAACACCTGACGGGAAAAAATACCTATTCAGAGTTTTTACCTACGCTAAACGAGGGCGCAGACAGGAAAAACTTTGATACATTTATCGAGGCGTTTTGTGATAGGACACCGGGGACAACATTCTTGTCGTATGAAGAAACCGACCAGCAACTAAAAGAGAGCTTTGCACAAATTCAAATGCTGGCATGGGGGCTGATTCTTTTCGTTGGCTTGATTGGTATTCTTAATATCATCAATACCGTTTACACGAATATTCACACCAGAGTAACAGAAATTGGTATGCAGCGGGCCATTGGAATGAGTGTCGGTAGCCTTTATAAAACTTTTCTTTGGGAGGGTGCATATTACGGAATCATTGCTTCTGTGATTGGAAGCGTGCTGGGATATGTTTGTACGATCTTCATTGAGGCGGCCATGAGCGACACCATCCAGCTTGTGGCAATCCCTGTCCTTCCGATTTTTGAAGCAACCCTCTTGGCAGTAGGAGCTTGCTTGCTGGCAACAGCAATTCCGCTGCGGAAAATTTCAAAAATGAGTATTGTGGATTCGATTGAAACGGTTGAGTAAGTATTTTTAAGATATGGAAGAAAAGAAGAAAGTCCTATAAATAAAAAATAGAAGTGAATCAATAGATTTTCGTGTGGCATTATTATAGAAATTTATTTGATATGAATTTTCAATAAATGTGATAATTATTATGATTTAGGACATTTCTGTGACATTTGTGTTTTACAATTAAGCTATAGAAAAGAGGTGTTCTTACAATGAAAAGAAAGTATGAAGTTATTGGTATTGTTATAGATACAGAAAAAGAAGCAGAGAAATGTTCATTTTTATCAGCTGTATTAGATTGTAAAATTGAAAACTTTGCAAAAATTACTGATTTTTTTTGGGGGGGGAGATAGAAAGGTAAGGGAATATCTTTCTAATCTTCCCACATTAAAAAATGATCCACTTTCAATTCAAGCGATGCTGGAACTTGCTGGTTTGGAAATGAAAGAAAATTGTCAAATAGAAGAATTAACATTGGGAGAGAAAAAAATACTGTTTTTGATAAAACTTGTTGCTGATACCTCAAAACAATATATATTTCAAAGTTTGTTTCAAGATATGAAAGAAAACGAGGTTCAAAGCGCCGTAAGATTAATAGTAGAAATGTCAACTTATATGAATGTAATTTTGCTCAGTTCATCCTCAGAAGGGTATGAAATCTGTGATAGAGTGATTCAGTGGTCTGGGAATGATGGAAGAGGACACATTTCGCGCAGTAAAATCAAAGATATGTGCATCATGCCGCCTTTTGTTATGCGCGATATATTGAAAGTGATAAGGGCAAGTGAAACTGCTGAAGCTGTAATTCCCTTATGGGAAGTGATTCCTGGAGAGTATGAGGAATATGCACATCAGGTCTTAAATTCGAATGCAGGAAAGAAAGGATTTTCTTACCGTTATATTTCTCATAGACCATTTAGAAGTGGAGATATTTATTGGATCATGGAGCATCAATTGCAGGAGCTGAAAGTTGATGGCAGACCATGTTTTGAAAAAGTGAGTCTCATGACAGATGAGGCAACCATTCATGTAACGTGTAGTGAATATTTCTTCTGGTGTTGTAAGGAACTGGAAACTATTTTTTATCATTATTCGGAAAATCATGTGGAGGAATTGTAATATGAGAAGCAGAGAGATGGGGGTGTGAAGAAAAACAGAATTATAGTAATTGCGGATGAAGGAGAAGTGCTATGGGAAAGCTTGGTTTTACCGGAACAGCAGACAGAGATTTATCAGGCAAAAAATATTCAGGATGCCCTTTCTCATTTGACAGTGTTCTCGTATCATTTGATTTTAATTGCAGTAAAGCAAGAACCGGAAATCATATGCCAACTTGTAGAAACCATCCGAAAGATGGTGATAACACCTGTGATTGTTTTATTACCGGATCATTCTGAAATGCGAAATAAGATCATTCAGGCCGGAGCGGATGTAGTATTGACGCAACTGTGTACAGAAGAAATCAGCCTGCAGGCATATGCATTGATCCGCCGCTATACAGAGTGGAAATCGGAAAGAAAAGAAGAAGTTCCTGTCATAGTTGGAAAACTGGAAATCCTTCCACTTCAAAGAACAGTAGAATGGGAGCATAAAAGAATCCACGTTGTAAAAAGGGAGTTTGATTTCCTATATCTGTTAGCGTCTACACCGGGAAGAGTATATACATACAGTCAGATCTATCAGCTGGTATGGCAGGAGTACCCACATGGGGATATTGCAAATATTATTTACTGTATGGTACATCGATTGAAACGGAAATTGAAAAAAGTAGATGTAAGTGCAGAACATATAATCATCAGTGTAAAAGAGGTTGGATATTGTTTAAGAGGTTATAAGGAATCATAGAAGGCAGGTTTCTGAAAATGGAACCTGCTTTTTATGGTAAGATTTGGTTATAATTGTAAAAGAAATGACAGAAAAACTGACAGTTATTTGACAGACAACTGACAGTCTGATGACAGCTTAGTTTTGTATACTACTTCTTTATGGAAAGAATGGACTCCGTTCCATGACATAAAGGAGCAGTGTATGTGCCAGAAAGAGCTACAAAAGAGAAAAACCTAACTTCATATACAACGTTTGGTGGTGTCGCAATTCAAAACAGGATTGCGGCATCTTTCTTTTTGTGGAGCAAACTCTGGTTTATACGGTCTTCTGTCTGTGAGAAGGCAAGGTCACCGCCACCACTCCGATTTGATTTCAAGAAATTCAGATCGGAGGAAGAAGGAATGGCTTTTAATAAAGCAAAAGAAGAATATAAATGGAAACAGTGGAAGGAAGCTGAGGAATCAAAAATGAGGGAATTGGGAGTTCAGGAAGAAATCATTCTTAAGTTACGAGAACAAGATTGGGAAGATTTCAAAAAGGAAAGGAATTATAATGAGCATCAATTCCCAAATTCAGATGTAGTAGAAATTAGTTTAGCAACTATGTGCAGTGCAGATAGGGAAAACATAACTACAGTAAAGGCTCTGTTAGATGAAATAGAAAACGAAGCACTTTTTAATCTATTGCGTTCGGCAGATAAAGAGACTTTGCAGATCGTATTTTTCCGGATGTTGGATATTCCAACAGAGCAAATTGCTGAAAAAATGGGATTGACTCCAAATGCGATTTATCTGAGAATCAACCGTTTAAAAGAAAAAATAAAAAAATTGAAAATGGGAGAAAGAAAATAGGAAAGTTTGCTGGCTAATAAGTAAAGGGATGTTTTTCCTTTTAAAGTTCCTTGACAACCACATACCAGCATTACAGGTACGTTCCCAAAGATAGAAGCGTGACAGCATAAGCGCCAGGACGGATGGGGACAAGCACTGCTGGATTGTTATGGAAAGGTCTGTCCAAAGACTATGGCGGATCATTTCGTGAGAAAACTGTCAGTGCCTGTTCTCATTCTGAGCGACTCCTTATAGCTGTGAATGGACTTTCGCAGGTCTTTCGCCAGGAGCATCGGAGGGGGATAATGATACGAATTTCTTCCCATAAGGAAGAGGATGGACTCTAAGTTGTAATCAGCAAGACTTTCAGAAAATCTGCGAGCGGTGCCAAGCGAAGCATCCGCCTGTAATGTTCCCTACCATAGATGTGGTGTGGCAGCCGGGGAGTCGAGGACAAATACGGTGCCAAAGAAAAGAAGAAACGATAAGAAATCAAAAAAGAGTGTGTCGTTGATATCAGATACATGCGGCTGTGGGAAAATGTCACAGCCGTATTCTTGTGGTATTAACGCCATGCGGAAAGAAGTACTATGTTTTATAAAGTTGAATATCAAAAAAGAGCGCATCAGGAAGTGGAGAAGATCTTCCGGGTGCTATTTCCGGAACAGGGACTGGCAGTCAGGGAAGAGCAGATCCGTCTATGCCATGAAATGCTGGATACTCTGCTGGGAGAACAGATTGCCTTGTGTGATGCAGGGGTAGGAATTGGGAAGACCTATGCCTATCTGGTAGCCTGTGTATTATTGCGGAAGTATTCCATGCTGACAGGGCGAGGAAATCCATTGGAACAGCGCCCGGTGGTGGTGTCCACCTCCAGCATTGCATTGCAGAAAGCCATTTTAACAGAATATATTCCCTTTTTGTCCAGGGTGCTGCTGGAGCAAGGAATCATTCAGTCCCCGCTTCGGGCAGTGGTGCGAAAAGGGAAAGAACACTTTGTCTGTGACAATAGGCTGGAACAACGAATCGAAGCAATCCGCCATAAACAGAAGAATGCTGTTCAAAAAGCAGCATTACTGTCCTTGCGAAAGCATTACGATATGGATAGCGTAAAGAATCTGAGCGGGTTTGACAGAAGGCTGGTCTGTGTGCCGAAATTCTGTCCAAGAGAATGTCCGGGCAGGCAGATGTGCCGCTATCAGAGATATCTGGAAGAATCCAGGAAACAGGATGTGTTCATTCAAATCTGTAATCATAATTATTTACTGGCAGATGCATATCACAGAGCAGAAGGATACAAGCCTTTATTGTCTGATTATCGGACGTTGATTGTAGATGAAGCTCATAAGTTACCGGAAGCGGCAAGGCAGATGTTTGGAAAAAACCTGTGTATGGATGATATCCGGGAAATAGCATATTATCTGGAACGGGAGCATCAGAAAGAAGAGGCAAAAATCCTGCGGACAGTCATGCATGACGCATTGCATGTTGTTGGTGCAGAACACCGAATTGGAAAAGGAATCCGGGAAACGTTCCGTAATACAACAAATAGTGTGGTTTCTCTGTGGGAAGGCGTAGAGATGCTGGAATTTCTTTTAGAAAAGCTGGAGCGAAGTGTTCCAAAGTGGATACGGAACCGGCTGGAAGAAGCAAAGGATGTGCTGGAGTGTTTTTGCAGCAGCGATGGGAATTATGTCCGCTATCTGCGTCTGGATACAGAACAGCTTCCCATTTTGTGTGCAGCCAGCCGGGAAATCCCAGAATTACTTCGGAAGATGTTATGGAATCGGGAAGAAGGTGTGTCTGCCATCTTAACCAGCGGAACGCTAAAGGCAGGCGCAGGCTTTTTGCGCACCCGGCAGATCACCGGGCTGGAAGGAAGGGCAGGAGTGCAGGAATATGTGGCAGAGTCCCCTTTTTCCTACGAAAAGAATTGTCTGCTATACCTGCCAAAGACGTTGGATCATTGCAGGAGAGGAAGCCGGGAAGAGGCGGTGATGGTGGCAAATCATATCCATTCCCTGATCTGTTCCACTTATGGGCATACGCTGGTACTGTTTACTTCTTATACACTGATGGGAAGTGTGTACCAGCTTTTAAGAGACAGCTTGCCGTTCCCCATGGTGGAAGTATGGAGACACTCCCAGGAAGAAATTTTACGGTTTAAGACCATGGAAAATGGGGTGTTGTTTGCAGCCGGTTCTTGTTGGGAAGGGGTGGACTTTCCGGGAGATATGGTATCCTCTCTAATTATTGTGAAACTGCCTTTTGCAGTACCAGATCCGATCAGTGAAGCAGAGAAGGAGACGTATGACTCTTTGGAATCCTATATCCAATCTATCATTGTGCCGGATATGCAGAAGAAACTGCGCCAGGGATTTGGGAGAGCCATTCGGACAGAAACTGATACTTGTGTGGTGTCTATTTTAGATATTCGGGCGGTAAAAGGCGGCAAGTATCACGAAGATGTGATGTGTGCGCTTCCGTCCTGCCGGATAGCGGAAGAGTTGAAAGAGGTACAGGATTTCATCCGCAGCCGGAAAGGTGTAGAGTATTATTTGTAATAGGCAAAATTCTCTTTCCAGCCTTGTTGCTTGTGCTTATTTTCCAGACGCTTTTAGGGGAAAAGTTTAGTACAGTTTTTGGGGCGGTTTTGGAGGGATTGTTGGTATTGATGAATAGCTATTTGAACATGAAGTGGGTATAATGTGTATAGCGTTAGAGGAAAGGACGGTGAGCAAAATGGCACGATATGCAGTGGAACATATCTGGGAAGGAAAACAGGAATATTTTTTAATCCGGGATCATCAGAGCTGGCAGATGGTGCTGTTCCCGTCCAAGTATCTGACGCATTTGATCCGAGCAAACCGTTCCCCGAATACCGTTGGCCGCAGGGCAAAATCCATCCGGTTCTATCTGGAATATCTGGATGAGAAAAAGATGGAACTGTCCCAGGTGGCGGAACTGGAATTCCAGGAACAGTATGAACATTATGTGGGATTTCTCCACTGGCTGAAAGCCGGAAACCATTTGCATGAAAAGAAAGAGAAACTGCCAAGCAATAAAACCTGCAATGCGTACTTAAAAGACGTGTTCAGGTTTTTCTGTTTTTTAGAGCTGGAATCAGATATGGAAAGGCTGAAAGTGTTATATTATGACAGTTTTACCACCCATGATTCCATCGGTGTAAAACGGAAGCTGCGGTTCCGGTCATTCAATGGCTATCTGAAAGAGGAAGAACGAAACGTCCGTCCGGCAGAGCATCAGGAGATTTTGGAACTTTTGAAGCAGTGTACCAACTGCAGGGACCAGCTTCTGATCATGCTGCTGGCAGAGACCGGATACCGGATCGGCGAGATTTTAGGGGTAGATTATACCAGAGATATTGATTATGAAAGACACACCATCCGGGTATTCTTCCGGGATGACAATGAGAACAAGGCAAGGGCGAAGAATGCGGCGTACCGAAGATCCAAAGTCAGTGATGCCACTTTCCAGTTTTTACTGTTTTATTTGTCCAAGTACCGGGAATTTCTGCAACACCAGCCGATGCTGTTTGTAAACATCGAAGGAGAGACAAAAGGAAAGGCACTTCAGGTGGACGCAGTTTACCGGATGCTGGAGCGGATGGAGAAAAAGACAGGCATCCATACGACACCTCATATGCTACGGAGATACTTCGGAAATATGAGGCGGGATGCCGGATGGCCACTGGAAATGATCAGTGAGGCATATGGACATAAGCACATCGATACGACCATCAAATATCTGAACCTTGTAGATGACCAGCTTATGGAAGCCAGCGACCAATATTATGCAAAGCATTCTGCCCTTTATGATGTGGAGAAACTCCTGTAGGAGGTGAAGAACATGCCCGCTTATCAATTACATATTTATGAACAGCAGGAAGAGCGGGAAGCACTGGAACAAAAAATCTGTGAACAGGTGGATACCTGCACAGAGGTAAATGGGAAAATACGAAACAGGGTAAAGAAATTCCTGATAGAAGAGGGGATTACCGACATTTCGGAAATGGACGTAGCCCTAAGGATCCGATACGAAGAATATCTGGAAAGGAAGGAAACCGTTCATGCACCGATTACCTGCCTGCGGGGATTTGACAGAATCTTCCTTCATCAGATGAAAGAAGAGATGCAGACACTGGCAGGGCGAAGAAACTATACCACCGAGTATCGTGATCAGTGGATCTGCCTAACCTATTATCCGGAGATTGAGATAGCAGAATCTTTTCTGACCAGCAAAGATGGAAAGGAACTGCTGTGGGATTTTACACTGGAGTGTCCAAAAAGTTTGAAGATGCAGATTTTTACAGTATTAAAAGAGGTGATCCATACCTACAAAGGCCGTTATAGAAAAGAGAAACTGCTGGCACTGCAAAGGCTCTATCAATTTTGTATGAAACATCAAGTGGCTGATATTGAGACCATGACACTGGCCAAAGAACAGCAATTTGAGCAGGAACTCTCAGAACATTTTAGAGGGGAAAAGAAAAGTGCTGTGTTTGGTATCCTGCGGATGAGCAGAAAAATCCTATTTTTACAGGCACCGGAAATTCATTGGAATGCGAATGTGTGGTTTTTGGAACGTTTCCATTTTTCCAGAGAACGAATGAATCCAAGCAAGCCCGTGGAATGGGTATCCTTTAAAGAGGTGAACAACCTAGAAAATCAAAAGATTTTGCAAAAATATCTGCGGTACCTGTTTGGAATCACAGATTTATCTATCAGTACCATCCGAATCAAGCTGCTGGAACTTCGTACATTCCTGGTACATTTCAATGGAGAAGAAAAGCCAATCTATGAAGTGGAAGCAGAGAAGATTCAGAGATATCTGGAATCCATTCAGAGACAGGATACCCGTGAAAAGACAGCAAATGGAAGAATCTTTATGATTTTGCAGTTTTACAACTTTCTTGTAGTAAAAGGATATCTGAAGAAGATTCCCTTCCGGCATGAGTATTATTTGCAGAAAGAAATGCATGGCCACAATGACCGCAGCGTACCAGAAAGAATCTATACGGAAATTTTATCGAAGCTGGCAGAGTTTCCGGAACATCTGCGGTTGATGTTCCTGCACTTATGGTGTACGGGAATTCGGGGAAGCGAAGTGTGTACCCTGACAGGTGGTGATTATGAAGAAAAGAATGGAGATTACTGGCTAAAAGTATATCAGGTGAAAATGAAAACGTATAAGCGGGTTCCCATTCCGGAAGCATTGTACAAGCTGGTACAGGTGTACAAAAAGAAATATCAGATTGGACCAGAAGAATATCTGTTTAAAAGCAAAAAAGGTGGAGCATTCCAGTATGCTACATTACGGTATCAAATGTTGAAATACTGTGAGAAAAATAAGATTGCAGACGGGGAGTACATTTTCAGATCCCATGATTACCGTCATAACCTGGCTACGCTTTATTATGATAACGGTATTTCCCTCCAGGCAGTGCGGGATTACCTGGGGCATGAATACGAAGAAATGACCAGACAGTATGTGGACTATATGCCGAAGAAACTGGAAAAAGCCAGTGAAGCATACTTCCAGGAAGAAACCCACAGCTTTGCGGCGGAACTGATGAAAGGAGAGTTCCATGGATAAAAAATTATATCTAATCGATTTGGACTGCTATGCAAGAGCAGATGAAAAACAGAAAAAGAAGGTAAAGGAATCCCATTGCTTTGATTTCGGGCTGCTTCCAACAAAGGGACTTCAAAAAGAATTCCGTTCCTTTATTGAGGAACGAAGCCGACAATGTGCATTGGCAACGATGATACAGGAACGAGTGATCTATCAGAGATTTTGCAGAATGGTAAAGGATAAGCACATCCGGGCAGAGAGCCTGCAGGAACTGGAGTGGGAACAATGGCTGCTAAAAATCCGAAGCTGGCTTCTGGAACATGGGCAGAAACTGACCATGCAGGGAATCAGCGTATATGGGAAAGAAAAGACAGTGCCATCGAGCGTCATCACGTATGTGCGGAAGGCATATCGATTTACAGAAGCCAAAGAGGAACGGGATGAGATTGAGAAAGATATCTGGACATTAGAGAATCTGGACATTGCCTATAAAAAGAATCCGATTAAAAATGTGCAGACTTTGAATTTTACAGCGATTATCCAGGATGACTTACGGGAAGAAACAAAAAAGGCAGTTTATGAACATTTACATCATGAAGCGATTGCAACAATTATCAAAGAACTGACAGCCATCCGGAGACTATCCAAATATCTGAAAGAAACATATCCCGATATCCATTCGGCAGAAGAACTGAATCGGGAGTTGCTGGAAGAATATCTGACGTACCTTGCAACGGAAGCGGAGGGCGTAAATAATTACCGGGCAGATCTGACGAACCTCCGGGGACTGCTGGAAACCATCGGAAAATTATATGGGTATCCACACTTAGAAATTTTATTCCTAGCCAGTGACTTGCCCAGACAGGTGCAGCCGAAATTGAAATCTTATTCAGATAGTGAGCTGATTCGTTTTAATGCAGCGCTTGCGGAGCTGGATGAGCAGATGGAGCGGCTTATGGTCATCCACCAGATGTTAGGAACAAGGATATCCGATACCCTTACCCTGCAGACAGACTGCCTGTATCGGCAGGACGGACATCCTATGATCCAGATCCGGCAGATGAAAACAACTACCTTTGTGAAGCCTATCAGTGCAGAACTGGAACTGCTGATTGAAAAAGCAATAGAGTATAGCAAGAAAAGGTATGGAGATACGGTTTACATTTTTGTGGATGAAAAAAATAGCAAGAGACCGATGCAGTACAATACCGTTCAAAACAAGGTGATGGATCTGATTCAGAAAAAAGATTTGCGGGACGATCATGGAGAATTGTTTGGATTTGGAACGCATATGTTCCGCCATGTATATGGTATCCGCTTAACAGAACTGCATCTGGATGACTGGACCATCGCAAAACTACTGGGGCATACATCTGTAAAGAATGTGAAATTTTACAGGAAGATGAGTCTCCAGATCATCGCAGATGAAACAAGAGAAATCAGGGCAGAGATGAGCCGGATGATTCGGGCGAATCTGGCCGGATGGGGGAAAGAATATGAGCAAATATGACAAGATGCTGGAAGTAAACCATAAACAGAGCGTGGAGAAAATCCAGCGGGCAAAGCTGACAATTCAGGAGATGATTGAAGAAGAGGATAAAGTGACAGTCCCCAAGTTGATACAAAAGACCGGGTTGTCCAGAGGATTTTTCTACAAGAATCCGGAAGTACGAAAAGCAGTAGATCATGCCTTGCAGGTACAAGCAGGTATGGTAGATAAAAGAAGAAAGATTTTAGATATGGCAATGGACAACCGTATCCTGCAATTAGAACAGCAGGTGGCAAAATTAAAAAGAGAGAACGAGACATTACGGAAAGAAAATGAAGCAATGCGGAAAGCATTGAATAAAAGAGATTTGAATTTGATCAAGAATTTTTAATGAAAAAGAAAACAATCAGCGGCTGGCAGGGACGTGGGAAACGTGCCTGCTGGTGGTTGTGGGGATAAAATATCTAGAAACGTAGTGTGCTATATAGTATAATGGAATAGAAAACAATAAAATTTCAGAAATGAACAACTACATGGAGATTCAGATAAATGAGTAGTCAAGAAACATTTTCTATAACAACACTACAAAGAATGTGTGCTAGATCTGAATATTTGGATGAGTCAGATATTCATATGAATGACAAAACGGTTTCATGGGATGGAAATATCATATATTACAAAACTAAAAAGCCGGCTTCGACAGGAAATGAATTTCTTATTCCCATTCAAGTAAAGGGAAAAGAGTATAATACTCTTCCAGATTCAGATAGTATAAGCTATCCAGTGGATATAAATGATTTGAAAAATTATTTGAAAAATGGCGGGGTAATATTTTTTGTTGATGCAATTTCAAAAACGGAATATAGTGATAAAATGTATGCAAAAATCTTACTTCCGGTAGATATTGTCCATATAATGAAAGGAAAAGAAGAACAAGGGAGCATTACAGTACATTTAAACCATGTAAAAACTGTCCGAGAATTAGAGGAACTTTGTGTTCTTTTTAAAGAAAATAGACCTAAACAGGCAATGGTAGGAGTGGGAAAATCAATTCCCGATTATGATACTATATCTAATTTTACTATATCAACATTACCAACTCCGTATATGAATCCTGCAATCGCAATTGCTAAAAGTCCTTTTAAGTATGTGTATACCAAGAAGGATGGGATAGAGATACCAGTTTTACTGACAGATTTAGTTACTGCGACTGAAAGTGATTGGTTAATAAAAATCGATGATAAAATAGAACAAAGATATCCTATTCGACATATTTATGCATTAAATCAAACGACTACAAGGATTAGTGAAATCATTGAATTTGTTTTAACAGAAAAAAGTCAAAAAACAACTATTCGTTGCATTGAGGCGACTAACTATAATTTTGAAACAGTTTTTCAAGCATCGAAAATTATAATAGCTGTTTCTGATGCAGAGGAAGTATCGATTGAAAATATAAGTCTAGGAAAAAATTTCTTAGGGGAAATACAAACAGCTTTTACAGAAAGATTTCTTGCCTATCATAAACGGATTGTTCAATTAGGAGAAATGCTTGAAGAATTAAATATTAAAAGAAGTTTATTTAAAACGAAAGAAATTTTAGATGCAGAACCCACAATATTTTTTCTGAAAAAGGGATTAGTGGAAATGCGAGTTTTATCGTTACCGTTCCAAACAGATGAAAATTGTGGTCTTTATAAACAAATAATCGGACGTAGGAAATTGTTGTTAGAATATGAAAAGATTCAAGAAGATGGATATATAATTCGTAATTATTTGAAGGATGGTAAACGGATAGCTATTTTTGAAGATATACCAGATGGAAAAACACAGAAAATTAGCAGATGGTTTGCGTTACGAGATGAAGATATATATCAGATGATATTTGATGAAAATGATTTATTGGAAGCAATGAACAAGATCAGTGAAGAAGAAATAGATCAACTTTTGGGATTAATATTGGATTTTTTAAAGGCTTATGATAAGGAAAGAGATAGAAATATATTGTCATTGGCTGAAAAATTAATAGATATCTTAGGGAAATATTCCATGAATTCGACTATTCTTACAATAAATAGATTCCAAATTATTGCTCGGAAAAGAGAATTAGAGCTTGAAGAAAGGAAGATATTGGCACAGATTAAATATTCTGAGAATATATTTGAGAGGTGTTGCGCATGTATTTTGTTAAAACAGTTTGATGAATTTGATATACATATACAGCAATTGTCTGCAATAGAAAAAGAAGAATTTTATAGTTGGCCAATTGCATCATTGTTGCCAAATTTAGAGGAATAAAGAGAGGTTATATGTGTGTCAAAATAATAATTATATGTTCAGTTGTCGTTTGGTTTCTATTTTACTTTTATTTGAAATACATGAATTTTAATCAAGATGTGATTCGATGTATTGCCAAAAAGGCTGGAATTACAGATGAGAAGTATATCAAAAAATGATTAGAAAAACAGAATTATAAAAAAGCAAGTGGGGACTTCTGGAAAGAAAGACCCTGCTTGCTTTTAGCGTATAAGGAAAAATGTACACAGTACACAAATGTACATACCGTTAAAGCCCCTATTTTCAAGGCATAAGGGGATAGGGGTACAGTTTACAGATGAACCGACAGGCAATTTGGATAGCCGGACAAGTAGTGATGTTCTTGGTTTGCTGAAAGTTACAAGTCAGAAGTTCCATCAAACGCTTGTAATGATTACCCATAACAATGAAATTGCCCAGCTTGCCGACCGAATTATCCGTATTGAGGACGGAAAAATCGCACAGTGACAGGGGGTGACATTGATGGATGATATTTTATTTGGGAACAATAATCAGGCAACAATCAATCGTCTTGCCAAAAGAAGCTACCGCGCTAATAAGCAGAGAAATGTTTTCGTTACCATCGCATTATTCTTGACCGCCTTTATGATTACATCTGTATTTAGTTTGGGGTGCAGTTATTTTGAAACCTATCAAATGCAGCAAATTCGTGCGATGGGCACGACTGCGGATGTGGCAATTACAAGTCTCTCAGAAGAACAATATGAAGAATTGAGCCGATCCAGCTTGGTATCCGTAGTTGGTGTCAGTCAGAGATTGGGCAGCATTGATACATCTGGAATGGACGATGCCCTGCTGAGTATTACTTGGATAGACGAAACAGAATGGCAAGAACACCGTGTACCAACAATTTCGGATATACACGGAGATTATCCGCAAGCAAAAAATGAAATTATGCTCCCTACATGGGCTTTGCGTGCAATGGGGATTGATGATCCACAGATAGGGATGAATATTTCCCTTTCCTATCAACTCGGAACAGATTATCAATATATCTCCGATGAATTTGTTTTGTCGGGCTATTATACAGATTATTCGGCTTCACGTGCAGGCAACCGTGGTGCCGCTTATGTTTCGGAGCTTTTTGCAACACAAACAGGGCTTCCCTTTGATAGTGTGTCTACCGCAATGATTTCTTTTTCTGATGACAGTAATGCCCTGCGATCCTGTGAAAAACTAAAACGGAAGATTTCGTTTACAGAAAGTCAGTCCTTTGAAATTGTACCTATTGCTCAGAGCAATTCCGCCACCATTGTTCTTCCACTGGCTGCTATTATCGTCTTTATCATTATCAGCGGCTATTTGCTGATTTATAACATTCTGTATATCTCAATTTCAAGAGATACACAATTCTATGGACAGCTTAAAACGATAGGCACGACAAAAAGACAAATCAAGCGGATCGTGCGTTCTCAAATATTCAGAACGGCGGTGATCGGTATTCCCAGCGGCCTGATTGTCGGTGGTATTGTTTCGCTTGGACTTGTTCCGTTTGCCATGAATATGATGTACTCAAGCGATACAGACCTTGGGGAGATAGTGTCCTTTTCCCCCATTATTTTTGCGGGTGCCGCAATCTTCACATTTTTTACTGCAATCATCGGCAGCATGAAACCAGCGAAAATAGCTGCAAGTATTTCTCCTGTTGCGGCTTCACGCTATACGGAGGCAAATACAAGGAGTTACCGAGATCATAAGAGCCATAGAACAAAATTATCTCGGATGGCACGAGATAATATTTTTAGAAACCCTAAAAGCGCTTTCCTTACTTTTGCGTCCTTATTTTTAGGCTTAATATTGTTTTTGGTTTCTGCTGGTCTACTATCAAGCCTAAGTCCCGACAATTTTGTAAATCAATGGGGAGAAAGTGATTTCGCATTGACTTACAGCATTTCCGAAGAAGGAAACCTGCTCTCTGATGAAATGTTGCAGCAAATTGAAACAATGCAGGGAATTGAAAATCTGCGCGTCACTTATTCTGCTTCACCGTGGCCCACTATGGATGTCATTTACGACGAAAATGTATTCGGGAAATATATTGATTCCTTGGATGGCGTATCAGGTCTTGATTTTTCAAATGCGGAAACACGAAAAAATTATACAGATAATTTTTGGAGCGGCGTTTACGGAATAGATTCCAGATATATCGAAGAACTTAATAAAACGCTTGATAAGCCTATTGACTTAACCGCCTTTGAAAAGGGAGAGTTGGTGGTTTTGTCCGCTATGACGGATGATGAGGGAAACCTATTGATTCAGCCAGGGCAAGCAATCACCGTTGTCGGTGAGTCCGGGGAACAGGTCTTTACAGTGGCAACTGGCTTTCTGGACGCTGATTTTCAGAGTGGTCGAGGAAATGAGAGAGGTACTGCCCCTGATTTGTATATCAGTAAGCAGGCAATAGAGAAGTTGTCTGGAGAAACCAAAATCTTTCGGATTGCTTTTGATACGATTGATAGCAGTTATGACAAAGGGATTATGGAGCAGCTTCAATCCATTACTGCTTCGTCACCGGGCATTACGATTCTGTCACGATATGAAAAGCAGCAAGAAATGGCCGGATATTTGCTGACCTCAAGGATTATAGCCGCAGGGTTGTCCGCTGTATTTTTGCTGATAGGAATTATGAATTTCATTAACACAATGGTTGTTAGTGTAAATACTCGGAAACATGAATTTGCAACACTTGAAAGTATAGGAATGACGAAAAAGCAAATTAGAAATGTATTGCTTTGGGAAGGCGTGTATTATTGGAGTATTTCTTTCCTACTGCTTGCCACACTGGGAACAGCGATATATATTCCAATATACTCAGCCTTTAGAAGAATGGTTCCTTATGCAGCTTTTCACTATCCTGTAATTTCTCTGTTGGTTGTCGCAGCTATTGTTTTGCTGGTCTGCTTGGCAACCCCCGTCATAACTTTCATGCAAAATGTTAAGCAAAGCGTTGTAGAGAGACTGCGGCAGAATTAAATATTTGCGATGAAAACCGGGAGATTATTCTCCCGGTTTTTCAAATCTCACAGGTTCGTGAGATTTCAGCCCATTATTCTGTCGAAACAGCGTGTGTCAGTGACATTTCTGTGAGGATTGCTTGTTAAGATAAGCGCAAAAGGAACAAGCTGCCGCACGACGGCAAAAGAAAAAAAGCCGTCGTACAGCAGCCTATCAACACGCCCATTTGAAACGGCGGCTTTGATTTTCAGAGCCGCCGTTTCTTTGCGATTGCACAAACCAATGACGACTTGCAGGGACACGGTAGCCGATTGGAGGTTAATTTACCGTGTCCCGTTTGCTTTTTCAAAGCTCACATGATCTACATCAGTTAAAAAAAGCATTGCTCCTCCTCCGGGCAAGTATAATATTGTATCGGCATTATCGTTCTATGTAATTCGGTATAATAATGGCTGTTCTTGGCGCGCCAGTTTTCCCCCACGGAAATCTGGCGTTTTTTGTTGCCATTTTTTCGGAGATGACCCGGTTGTCTGCCGGTGTCGGTCTCCACCTCCATTCGATTCACCCGTCAATCACCCGTGAATCGAAATGGAGGTACATAATGAAGAAAATTAACCTTCGGGAACTTTATCCTGATGTTTATACAACAGACTTTTTTGTAGATGTGACAGAGGAAGTAATGGAGACTATTCGAGCAGCTGAACGTGCGGAGGCTGCGTATGAGCGAAAGATGTATCGTTATAAAGCACAGTATTCTCTGGATTGCGAGAATGGCATTGAAAATGCGGTGTTGTTGAAGCCGCAGACACCGGAGATGGTTCTGGAGGAAAAACAGTTTCAGGAGCAGGTCTATGCCGCTGTGATGAAGCTGCCGGAGAAACAGGCAAAGAGGATTTATGCCCGATACTATCTGGGAATGACGGTAAATAAAATTGCCGAAGTAGAAGGTGTAGACCCAAGCCGTGTCCGAGACAGTATCCGCCGTGGATTAAAGCAGCTTGTAAAATATTTTTGATAAAATTTCATTTGATACGCCTGTTTTTTGCCTTTTTTGTCAGTGTTAATAAGAAGGACAAGTTTTCCTCCTTCATCAGTACATTGACAATCGAATAGACAGCACAACAGGTACATAACCCATGTACGAGCGAATATGAAACGCCGCGAAGATGGAGCAGTCAGGGAGGTGATGAGAGAACTGCTTCGGAGCGATCTACGATTTCATAAAACGGATTGTGGCAGATTCGGCGCGATGACTGCATGGGGGCTTAAAGATACTTCCTCACGGCCCGCCAAAGACTTGGGGGGAACCCTGCGGCGCACGAGTAAAACGACGCCGCGGAGTTATGACAACCGCGCCAGCGGAGACCTGTTATGTTCCCATCGTCAGGGTTGCGTGGCAAATGTGACGAGAATTGAGTCATATTGAAATAGGAAGCGACTGCTCTTTTGGGTGGCCGCTTTCTATTCAAAATCAGATACCATGCGCTGGCAGTTTCGGCTGCCAGCGTATTCATGTGATTTTGAAAGCACGATGATAACCTTGACAGATTGGAGGGAATATAGTCTATGGAAAAGCTCATTACACGAAAAGAAGCTGCTGAAATCTTAGGAATCAGCATAGCAACGCTGGATGCCGCCCGTAACAACGGCTTGATCTCTTATGTGCAGTATGTTCAGAATGGCTGTGTGTATTTTACTGCGGCAGGTCTCCAGGAGTATATCGCAAAATGCACGCACAGAGCAAAACCAGTTGAGAGAAGCGCAACTTACCGTAAACCTCGAAGCGGAAGATAGTGAGCCGGTCCGTATCCTTGATGGAATCAGAGAGGTCTGATAAAACAAAGGTACAGCGCTGGAGATTATTCTTAGGAGGTGGAGGAATTGGCAAATAGAAAAATAATACTTCCTCAATATGGCACAGTCATGAAAAGAGGTGTCCTATATTATAGGACCAGAATCAAAGACGCGAATGGTAAGCTCGTAGCTATCTACGCAAAAACACCTGAAGAACTATATAACAAAGAAACGCTTGCGTTGGAACAGATTGAGAATGCTACTTTTCATCGGAAAACGCCCACAGTTGCAGAGTATTGTGAAAAGTGGCTGCTGATGCAGTCGGTTCATGTACGAGCCACTACCTTGACGGATTACACCTCAAAGGTCAGGCGGCATATTATAGCGGAATTGGGAGATAAACGGATGGGAGAGGTTAGTCTGGATGATATTCAACTTGCCCTTGTTCCGGTTTCCAAGAAATCTGCATCGGTTTATAAATCTGTGGTGATCCTTTACAAGTCTATCTTTCGCGCAGCGATGGAAAGCAGGATCATTGACCATAACCCAACGATTTATCTGACAACAAAAGGTGGCGGTGTTCCTCAAGAGGAGCGTCAGGCTTTGACAGATGAACAGGTGGAGCGACTTTTGGATGCTATCCGAGATTTGCCGCCTTATGTCTTTGTCATGATTGGTTTGTATGCGGGTCTGCGCCGGGAAGAAATTCTTGCTCTGCAATGGGATTCAGTATATCTGGATACGGATACTCCATATCTGACGGTAAGGCGGGCATGGCATACAGAACACAACAGACCGGTGATTTCGGATGAATTGAAAACCAAGGCTGCGGAGAGAAATATCCCCCTTCCTGTTTGCTTGGCTGAGTGTTTGAAAGCAGCAAAGGAAACTTCGACTTCGGAGTACGTGGTTTCAAACCGGGATGGCGAACCGCTGTCCTACACGCAGTTTAAGCGACTTTGGCAGTATATTGTTACGAGGACGGTCAAGGAGCGGAGCTATTATCGGTATGAAGATGGAAAAAGAGTAAAGCATACTGTCACACCTGTCTTGGGAGAAAAGGCTGCTCATAACGGAAAAGTGGTTTACAGTCTGGACTTTGAAGTAACACCCCATCAGCTGCGGCATACTTACATCACCAATCTTATTCATGCGTCGGTAGATCCCAAAACGGTTCAATACCTGGCAGGCCATGAAAGCAGCAAGATTACCATGGACATCTATGCAAAGGTTAAGTATAACAGGCCGGATGAACTGGTCAGATCAATGAGTTGCGCGTTTGCAAGCTGGGACACAGCACAGTAATAATAAAATAGGAAGTAAAGCAGGAGCGAGGCAAGGATGTCTCGCTCTTTGTTTTACATCAGCCGTATCTTTGATTAAATCGAGGCTTTCTGATAAAAAGAGAGTGTAGATACGGAGACTACACATTATCAAGAAAGGACGATCAAAGATGGCAAAAAAGAAAACACAGATCCCGAAGTATGGAACCATTACATTGAAAGGAATCCAGTATTACAGAACCAGGATTACGGATGCAGATGGCAAAGAATTGAGTTTGTATGCCGCTACTTGTGAAGAATTGTATGAGAAGCAGTTAGAGGCCCGGAAGCAGGTGGAAGAAATTATCTTTCACCGGCAGCACCCGACAGTAGCCGAGTATGGAGAGAAGTGGCTGCTGATGCAGTCGGCAAAGGTGTCTGCGTCTACACTCAGAGGTTATACGAGGGATATGACAAACTATATCATAAAACCTCTGGGAGAGATGTATATGGAAGAAGTGACCGCTGACGATATTCGGCTGGCGCTTGTTCCATTGTCAAAGAAATCGGAAGGCTTATATAATAAGGTCAATATGCTGCTCAAGTGCATTTTTTATACGGCAGAGAGAAACCAACTCCTTGAACACAACCCCTGTGCAGGAATATCCGGTAAAGGTGGAAAACCAACAAAAAAGAAGGAGGCATTGACAGATCAGCAGGTAGCCGTGCTTCTGGATACCGTCAAGGGACTGCCTCCATATTTGTTTATTATGCTCGGTTTGTATTCCGGTCTGCGCAGGGAAGAAATTCTTGCACTGCAATGGGATTGTGTATTTCTGGACGAGGATACACCTTATCTATCGGTGAGGCGGGCATGGCGTACAGAGCATAACAGACCCGTGATTTCTACGGTGCTAAAAACTCCGGCGGCAAAAAGGGATATTCCGATACCAAAGTGTTTGGTAGAGTGTCTGAGAGAAGCGAAAGAAAACTCCATATCAGATTATGTGATTGCAGATAGCAAAGGGAAACCGCTGGCTGCTTCGCAGTTTCAAAGAGTGTGGCAGTATGTAGTTGTCCGCTCTACTAAGCCCCGAAACTATTATAAGTATGTAAATGGGGAGAGTATCAAATATACGGTTACTCCAACGCTGGGCATGGCCCAAAAGAATCAACCCAAAATCAAATATACGCTGGACTTCGATGTGACGCCCCATCAGCTGCGGCACACTTACATCACCAATCTTCTTTACGCGGGTGTCGATCCAAAGACAGTGCAGTACCTTGCCGGACACGAAAACAGCAAAACAACTATGGACATCTATGCAAAAGTGAAGTACAATAAACCAGAGGAGTTGTTTGGGGTAGTAAATGGTGCGTTTCATCAGCCTGTCGCTGAATGAAAAAAGGCCGTTTTTTATGGTCCGCATACCGGATAACTGAGAAGCAGAAAGCCGGAAAAGCCCAGAATATCAAGGAAAAACAGCTCCAAAACTCGCGCAGTACGGCTTGAAAGCAGCTCGTCGTGCTCCGCAGTTTTCAAAGAGATAATTTGCGAGCAATCGCATGCAAAAAGCTCCAGAGAATTTATTCTCTTGGAGCTTTTTTGTTGCGATTATTGGCGGATTGATGATGACCGAGCCGTAGCGAAGCGTAGAGGAGGTTCATGTGCTAGATTCGCAGATAATCCGTATAAGTTGACTTGCAATCCCCGCAAGTAACTACCACAAAAACCTCAAATATTTGATAGAACCCGTCGAAAAAAACGAGTATAATAAATAGAAAATACATAGAAAAGGGGGAGGGAGATTTTATATCTTCCGAAAATGTATGGGAACTATTAAAAATACAAAAGGGAAACGATTAAATATCTTATGGGTGATTATCCTGATCGGCAGCGTTCCGCTGCTCACGGCAATTCTGATTCTGACAATTTATTCTACAAGAAAAATGGAACAGGAACTTGAAGACAGTACATATGCAAGACTAAAGGCATGTGCGGTTTCGGTAGAGAAATACTTTGAGTGGGATGTCCGCGAAGACATCTTATGCAGGGACGATGTCAGCTACGAGTTTATCGATTCATTGAAAAAGGACAATATCGAGCTTACATTTTTTGAAGGAGATGAACGATACATCACTTCGGTTGTTGATGAGAATGGAAACCGTCCGGAGGGAACAAAGGCAGATGCTGCAATCTGGAAAACTGTCCAGGCGGGCAAGGATTACCACGCAGATGGTGTACAGATTGCAGGCACAGATTACTATGTATACTACACACCGGTGTATTCCGATGCCGGTGATGTGATCGGTATGGGATTTGCTGGCGAGAAAACAGCGACTATCAACGCAGCAAAGAAGGGACTTGTGCGTACATTGTTACTGATCTCTGCGGCGATAGGCATTCTATACCTGGGTGCCCTGATTCTCCTTGCGTTGAAGATCCGGAAGTCATTGGCGAAGACAACAGCACATATTGAACGGATTGCGAACGGAAGTATTTCAGAAGACGTGGAAGGATCTTCAGCAATTGCGGAGATTGACACGTTGATTGATTCCTCAAAGATTCTTAAGGAAAAACTGAATAATATTGTAACAAGTGTAAATGATCATGTCGTGAATCTGCAGCAGGATACATCTTCCCTGAATGAGCGCGCCGATTTCAGTAATGAGGGTGCCGGACAGATCAGCCAGGCGATGGAGGAATTGTCTGTGACCGCGGTGACACTGGCAGATAATGTGCAGGATGTCAATGCGAAGTCCATCGAGATGGGAAATGCAATCACGGATATCGATAATGATGTGCAGGTATTAAGTGCAAATTCTGAGCAGATGGGCAAGGCGAACAGCACAGCAACCAAGTCCATGGAGACTGTACTGGACAGCTCAAACCAGTCGGCAGAGATTATTGAGCGGATCACAAATCAGATTGAAGAGACAAACCAGGCGATTCTGTCAATCAATGAGGCAGTCAACCTGATTATGGATATTACCGGACAGACAAGTCTGCTTGCGTTAAATGCATCAATCGAAGCAGCACGTGCCGGACAGTCGGGAAGCGGATTTGCGGTTGTGGCAAGTGAGATCAAGAAGCTGGCAGAGCAGAGTGCCGAGGGTGTGGATACGATCAAACAGGTGGCTGATAATATCTTTGCGAAATCAAATGAGTGTGTGAGTATGGTACATGATGTACAGACATTGCTCAGAAAAGAGCAGGATGATATCTCTGCAACATGCAGCAGCTTTGCAACACTCAGCAAGACGATTAGTGACAATATTGTGGCAGTAACGCGGATCAGCGAGAAGTCAAAGCAGCTTGATGGTATCAAGCAGTCCATCATAGCCAATATTACTGACCTCAGTGCGATTTCCGAAGAAAATGCGGCAAGTAACGAGGAAGTATCTGCGAATGTGACAAGTATTGCCGAAGCAATCGACCAGATGAACACGGCAACCGGACATGTCAGCAAGGTGTCGGATGAACTGGCAGAAATGATGAAGTATTTTGAATAAATAAATATATTTGGAGAACCTGAATCTTCAGGTTCTCTTTTTTATGTTCAGGATTAAAATACTACTTGACATATAATACTATGCGCTGTATAGTATATTGCATAAGGAGGTATACATATGGATATTCAATTAAAACGAGGCATGTTGGATGTATGCGTGCTGGCGGCAATCAAAGATGAAGATTCCTATGGATATCAGATCATCAAAGATATGAAACCGTATGTGACAATTTCGGAGTCGACGCTGTATCCGATTTTACGACGCTTAGAAGCAAATGCGTATCTGACGGTACAATCGGTGGAGCATAACGGACGACTTCGGAAATATTATCATATTACAGACGCAGGACGGGCGCGAATCGATGAGTTTCAGGAGGAATGGAAGGAACTGGAATCCATCTATCGGTTTATCGTTCGGGAAGAACCTATGAAGGAGGCACAAGACCATGAATAAACAGGAATATTTGTCGGCAATCCGGGTGCGGATTCCGAAGATGCCGACGGAAGATATGGAGCGGTTCATCGCTTATTACAGTGAGATGATCGATGACCGGATGGAAGATGGCATGACGGAGGAAGAGGCGGTTGCCACGATGGATACACCGGATGATGCGGTGGATCAGATTCTGGAAGATACGCCACTTAGCAAAATCGTTAAGCAGAAGATCAAACCGACGCATCGCCTGCGTGCATGGGAGATTGTTCTGATTGTACTTGGTTCTCCGGTCTGGGTGCCGCTTCTGCTTACAGCCGGAATTCTGGTATTAAGTATGTTAGTTGTTGTATTTTCACTATTGATTACATTTTATGCAGTAGTCATATCAGCAGCAGTCGCGGGAATTGCGGGAGTTTTAGCTGTGGTTCCATTCCTGATGATCAGCAATGTTCCGGCAGCGGTATTTATGCTTGGGTGCGGATTCGCAGGTGTCGGACTTACGATTCTGTTCTTTGTCGCAGTGAAGCCGGTAACGGTGGGATTCTGGAATCTGTGTAAGGCAGCTGTGAGCGGCATCAAAAGAAAGTTCGTAAAGGAGGGCTAAGATATGAGCAAAACTAAAAAAGCGGTCATCATTGGTTCCGTGCTAGTCGGTATCGGTGTGATTATAGGATTTATCGGAATTGCAATAGGTGGATTTAAGTTTCCGAATGGAGCGGTCGATCTGACCACGATGAAAGCACTTCATGCCGAGAAGAAAACCGTGCAGATTGCGGATGCATTTGATAAAATAGAGATAGCCGGGGCAAGCAGCATGGATATCGAGATCTGCAAATCAAAGACCGGTAAGAATTATGTGGAGTATTATGATACGGATGATTGGACAAGTCATGTGGATGTGAAGGAACATGTGCTGAAATTCACAACGGACGACAAGGGCAAACATAAAGCGGTTGTATCACTGGGATTTGGAAAAGATACGGCGGCACGGTTGTATCTGGCAGATGCGGAATACAAAGAAATCGCTGTAACAACCTTGAGCGGATATGTTACAATTCAGGATGTGAATGCAGAAACTGTAAATGTATCTGCATCTAGTGGAGATCTATATATGAAGAATATAAAAGCCCCGGATTCCATTATGGCAACATCTTCTTCCGGAGATATGGATCTGGTAAATGTGACAGCAAAACAGATAGAACTTGGAGCAAATAGTGGAGATATCGAGATGCAGGATATAACCGCAGAAAGCTTGCGTATGTCGACGTCCAGCGGAGGCATAGATCTGGAGAACTGTGATGCCGAGGGATTCGATATCACAACGTCGAGCGGCGATGTTGATATGGAGATTACGGCGGGACGCACATATCGGTTTGATACGAAAACCAATAGCGGAGCTGTGGATGTTCCGGATGGAGATGCGGATTCCGAATATCTGTGCAAGATCGTAACATCGAGTGGCGATGTGGATGTGAAGCAGAAGTAGAGGTATATATGTTAGATATCATTATAGTGGAGGATAATCATGAAATCGGCGAGCTGCTTTCGGATTTTCTGCGGAAAGAAAATTATATTGTGAGCGTTGCAAAGGATGGCGAGGCTGCATTGGAGCTTTTTGAACGATACGGAGCGAAGCTTGTAATCTTAGATCTGATGCTGCCGGGGATGGATGGCTTTGCAGTCTGTTCAAAAATCCGTGAGACATCCAATGCACATATTCTGATTGTGAGTGCCAAGACAGAAAAGAACGACAAATTAAAAGGCTTGAACCTGGGTGCTGACGATTACATTGAAAAGCCTTACGATATGGATATCCTGCTCGCGAAGATTCATGGTATCTTCAAACGCAAATACGCACAGGAGGAATTGATCTCCGGAACGATCCGGCTGAATACGGCGACACAGACGATTTATGTCGCAGATCAAAAGGTTGATTCCACAGCAAAAGAATTTGAGTTATTGAAATTACTGATGGAAAATAAAGGCGTGACACTGAAAAAGGAATATTTGTTCCGCACGATCTGGGGCAGCGACAGTGAATCGGAGATGCAGACACTGACGGTACATATTAAGTGGCTCAGACAGAAAATAGAGAAAGATCCAAAACATCCGGAGCACATTATCACGGAATGGGGAACGGGGTATCGGTTTGAATAAATATCGTAGATTTGTAATAATTTTCTTGTTGTTGGAAATCTGTCTGATAGGGATTTGTAACCTTTTCGTGGTACAAGCTCTAAAATCCAAGGATGAATATTCGTACCGGGTGGATGTGGCACGATGTGTACGGGAGCTGGAAACAGGAATTCCTTTGGAACAGATTAAGTTGTCAGATTATCCGACACTTACACGGGTAAGCATTTTTGATGCGCAGGAAGTGTGCAACGAAGAGTACCGTGTGGAGGAAGTGCAGGCCAAGCTGTATCGGTTTTGTTACAGACGCACGGTGCAGTACGGAAGTATATGGAAACTGAATCTGGTGCTGGGCGCATTGTGGATCTGTACAGCGGCATTTCTGATACTGCTTGGAAGAAAACTGGTTCGTCCGTTTGCGTCGATGGAAGGACTTACAACAGAACTTGCAAAAGGGAATCTGTCTGTACCAATCAAGGCAGAAAAAAGCCGTTTCTTCGGAAAATTTCTGTGGAGTCTGGATATGTTGCGGGAAAAACTGGAGGCGGACAAGTTAAGAAGACTGGAGCTGGAGAAAGAGAAGAAGACACTCTTATTGTCGTTGTCGCATGATATACGCACACCGCTTTCGGCGATTGAATTATACACGCAGGCACTGGAGGAAAATCTGTATGAAAATGAAGAAAAAAGGCAGCAGGCGATTGGCGGGATTCGCAAAAACACAGAGACAATTAAGAAATATGTAGGCGAGATCTCGGAAGCAGCACGGGAAGATTTTCTGAAGCTGGACGTGCAGCAAGGGGAGTTTTATCTGTCGCAGATGATGCAGGCGTTGAAACTCTATTACAAAGAAAAATTCGCGGATTTACATACAGACTTTCAGATGGAGCCCTTTGCAGATTATCTGCTATATGGTGATCTGGACCGGGCAGTTGAAGTGGGACAGAATGTGCTGGAGAATGCAATCAAATATGGCGATGGAAAATATGTGCATATTTCTTTTTCCGAGGAAGAAGACCACAGCCTGATTACGATTGAAAATTCCGGGGATGGTCTCAAAGAAGAGGAACTGCCACATATTTTTGATGCGTTTTATCGTGGAAGTAATCATGCAGGTGTCCGCGGAAGCGGATTGGGCTTATATATCTGTAAGGAACTGCTTCACAAGATGGATGGAGATATCTATGCAAAGACACCGGAAACATGCTTTGCAGTTACGATTGTACTTAGAAAAATGTAGGTGATTCCTGCATTTTTCTTTTTTAAGGATTATTTAATAATTTCCCTGTTATGATTGAGCCATAAACAAGGAAAGGGGCAGATTTATGTACTGGAATATCTTAAAGCGGGATATCAAACGGAAAAAGACGATGAATGTGATCCTGTTATTGTTCACAATTCTGGCAGCGGTTTTTGTCGCGAGTGGTCTGAACAATGTGGTCACTGTTATGAATGGGACTGATTATTTTTTTGAAAAAGCCGGGATCAAAGATTATGTGTTGTTCACGCAGAATGGGGATGGCGGCGTAGAGCAGATCCTGAAAACATCGGGATGTGTAAAGGATTACAGCATGGAAAAATGTATCTGGGGAACGAATGGAGATGTCACATATCAGGGCGAGAAACTGAAGGTAAAGAATAATACTTTGTTGATACAATCGCTGGATACGACGCAGTTTCATTATTTTCTGGAAGATAATCAGGAGTTGGCGGAGATTGCGGATGGAGAAATCTATATTACTGCCGGAAGTTTTGCAAGAAATGATATGCACGTCGGAGATACGATCCGGATTCAGATGAAAAACACAGACAAGACATTTCGCGTAGCGGGCGAAATCAAAGATGCACTGCTTGGCTCTGATCTTATGGGAAATACGAGACTGCTGCTTAGCGAAAATGATTTCAAAGCGTATGAAGCGGACAAATCGTTGGAACCTTATCTTGGGAGAATCTTTCAGGTGGAGACGGATGATACAGGGACACTTTCAGCGGAATTGGCAAGCGCAACGGATATATTGTTTTCTTCAGAGAGATCTACAATCCGCCTGTCGTATGTTATGGATATGATTCTGGCGATGCTTGTGCTTGTGCTGAGTATCTGCCTGATCATCGTATCCTTTGTGATTTTGAAATTTGTGATTACATTTTCCATCCGGGAGGAATTTCGTGAGATTGGCGTGATGAAGGCGATTGGTATCCGAAATGCGAAGATACGGCGCCTGTATATTGTGAAATATCTGGCAATGGCAATCGTTGGTGGAATAGTCGGATTTTTCGTGAGCATTCCATTTGGCAATCTGCTGATCGCATCTGTCTCGAAAAAGATGGTGCTTGGCAATGAGGGTGGGTATCTCTTTAATGCAATCGGCGTGTTGGCTGTGATTGGTCTGATGGTTGGATTTGCGTATCTTTGCACAGGAAAGGTCAGAAAGCTGACACCGGTTGACGCGATACGAAACGGACAGACTGGAGAACGGTATCACAAAAAAACGATATACCGGTTAAGTAAAAGTCGCGCGCGTACACCATTTTATATGGCACTGAATGATATATTGAGTGCACCACGCCGGTTTATTACAATCGTGCTGCCATTTTTTATCTGCTCGGTATTTATGCTTGGCGTTGTGATGGTGACATCGACGATGCAGAGTAAGAGTATGATCACCTGTTTTGGAAAGGAGTCGGATATCTATATCACAGATCCTAAAATGATGAAACCGGTTCTTGTGGATAAGGATCAGAAGCCTGTCCTGCAGGAGAACTATCAGGCGATTGCGGATGAGTTGGAAGCTGCGGGTATGCCGGTGGATAAGGTAAGCATGGAAGTCTGGTACAAGTATGCCTGTGAGGCAAATGGAAAGTTATATTCTGTGTTATTCCAGCAGAATACAGAGACGCATACGACGGATTATACATATGAGAAGGGAACTCCGCCACAAAATGCGTATGAGATTGCCATTACGCCGATGATCGCCGATCAGCTTGGCGTGGATATCGGAGATACAGTTACGATTGATTTTGGAACGGAGAAACGTGACTGTGTTGTGACAGCGTTATTTCAGACGATGAACCAGTTGGGGAAGGTCGGACGGCTTCATGAAGAGGCACCGACTTCAATGAAGTATTCGACGACCATGCCGGGCTTTCAGGTCGATTTTTCAGATCATCCAGACGAGAAGGAGATTCGGACGCGTGTAAAGAAAATCAAGGAATTATATGGAATTACCGGAGTGTTTGATGCTGCGGGATATTGCGTAGATTGCATGGGCGTTGGGGATACGATGGATACGGTCTGTCTGCTGCTTTTGGCGATAACAGGAATCGTCGTTATTCTCGTGACGGTTTTGATGGAACGGTCGTTTATATCTACGGAACATGGTCAGATTGCTCTTTTGAAAGCGATTGGATTTTCCAATCGAAGCATCTTCTGGTGGCATGTAATACGGTTCATGCTGGTTGCCGGGTTTGCAGAAATCCTTGCAGTTGTACTGACCAGACCAATTACGAAACTGTGGTGTGATCCGATCTGGGCGATGATGGGAGCGACAAACGTAGACTATTATTTCAGTCCGGTAAGAATCATCCTGATCTATCCGGGTATCGTGCTTGCGATTACATGGATTGCAGTCAGCGTCACCGCATTTCATATACGTAGGATTCGTGGCACAGACATTGTAAATGTAGAGTAGGAGTGCACTTGGAAAATGAAATCGGAAAGGGTGTAAATTATGGCGAATATATTGGAAGTAAAAGATTTGTGCAAAACATATGTGATTGACAAGCGGCAGAATAACGTTCTTCGAAATGTGAACTTTGAAGTGGAAGAGGGCGATATGGTAGCAATCATGGGACCTTCTGGTTCCGGAAAGTCGACACTGCTTTATTCGGTATCGGGTATGGATGTGCCGACAAGCGGAACGGTTTGCTTTGCAGGCAGGGATATTGCGAAGCTGTCACAGACGGAGCTTGCGAAGGTGCGGCTGGATGAGATGGGATTTATCTTCCAGCAGATGTATATGATGAAGAATCTGACAATATTGGATAACATTCTGCTTCCGGCAATGGAGAGTAAAAAGGATGAGCGGCCGCGTGCCGAGAAGGTTGCATTTGCGGAAGAATTGATGCGGAAACTGTCAATCATAGAGGTTGCAGACAATGATATCAATGAGGTTTCCGGGGGACAACTGCAGCGGGCGTGTATCTGCAGAAGTATGGTGAATCATCCGAAGCTTCTTTTTGCAGATGAACCGACCGGTGCATTGAACCGGGCTGCCTCAACGGAGGTTATGGATGCACTTGGGAAGCTGAATCGCGAAGGAACAACGATTATGATGGTAACGCATGATGCCAAGGTTGCATCTTGCTGCAAGAGAGTCTTATATATACTGGATGGAACAATTAAAGGGGAATACAAAGCCCCGGAGGATGAGAATTTATCGGATGCAGACCGCGAACGCAGGTTACAGAACTGGCTGCTGGATCTGGGGTGGTAGAGTTAGAAGAGCAGATATCATAAGGTATCTGCTTTTTTATTTGACGCGCGATATAAAAATAAATATACTTAGGAATGGAATCTATTTGACGCACGACAAATAAACATAAAGGAATCAATAGTTAAGATGAGCAAACAAAAGAGAAAAATATTGCGACAGGGTCACAAGCCGGCACTTATTGGTTTGGGCGTGGCAGTCAGTTACAAATGGAAGCACAATACATTTTTGAGCATCCTGCTTGGGACAGTCTGTTATATGGTGTTTCTGCGGATTTTCTAGCCGGGGCATAAAAAAATGGCTAAAAATCAGGGGTTGCAACCATCGGTTGACAAATTGTCCGTGCGGCTTTCTTGTGTGTAACGGAGAAAATTCGTACGATAATAACATCAAATATGCCATGCGGATGGCAGGAGGAGGCGCTTATGATATTAGCGGATAAGATTATTAACTTGCGAAAAAAGAATGGTTGGTCTCAGGAAGAACTGGCACATAAATTAGGAGTCAGCCGGCAGTCTGTTTCCAAATATGAAGGGGCACAGGCAGTTCCGGATTTAGATAAAATATTGAAGCTTAGTCAGATTTTTGGTGTGACGACGGACTATCTCATTAAAGATGAGATGGAAGAGGAGATTTATACCGGGGAGGATTCTTATGAAGAAGACAAACCACAGTATAAAGTGACAATGGAAATGGCAAGTGAATTTTTGCAGATCATAAAAGAGGTTGCAAAAAGAATCGCATTTGCAACGTGGCTCTGCGTGATATCACCAATCTGCCTGATCGTGTTAGGGGCAGCCAGCGAAGTGGAAGCGTTTGGAATCGGAGAAGACTTTGCAGGTGGAGTTGGAATGTGTGTGATGTTCATACTGGTTGGAATTGCGGTTGCAATTTTTGTATGTACCGATATGAAACAGAAGAAATTTGAATTCTTAGAGACAAAATGCTTCGAGACAGAATATGGTGTGACAGGAATGGTGAAGGAACGCAAAGAACAGTTCCATGAGCGATATGTCCGTTACAATGTGATTGGTGTTATATTGTGCATTTTCTCTGTGATTCCGCTCTTTGGCGGTATAGCTATATTCGGTGATCGGGACTTCCCGATTGTATGTATGGTAGGGATTATGCTGTTTCTGATTTCTTGTGGTGTATATTTCTTTGTGCTGGGAGGAACGCAGATGGCAGCCATGGAGAAACTTCTTGAAGAAGGCGATTATACAAGGGCAAAAAAGAAAATCAGCGACAAGATGGGTGCATTTTCACTTGCGTATTGGCTTGGTTCAACAGCGATTTTTCTTGGTATCAGCTTTATCACGAACGATTGGAAAGATGCTGGGATCGTATGGCCGATTGTCGGCGTATTGTATGCGGCTGTACGTGTGATTGTGGAGCATGTATGCAGTAAGGAAAAATAGCCATTATATATGAGAAAGGGCTGTTGCTTAATATGTGGCGACGGCTCTTTTTATTTCCAAAATAGTGCTTGACTATTTCTTTTTTACTATTATAATAGTTCTAAAAAGAACTAATTGAAAGAAGGAATCGAGAAATGAAACTTCAGACGCCATCCAATGTCTTTGACATGACGAAATGTCTGATGAAACTACAGGAGAAATATCTGGAAAGTGTGCGGTATGAGTTTAATCTTAGCCGCATCGAGATTATTATTCTGACGTTTCTGCACAATAACCCTTCCTATGATTCTGCGCGGGATATTGTGGAATTTCGGATGCTACAGCGGGGAAATGTGTCTGCGGCTGTCGATACTCTGGAGAAAAAAGGATATCTGATACGATATACAGATCCGGATGACAAACGGATCGTACACCTGAAACTCACGGAACAGACAGATGATATTGTCCGTGCTATTGAAGAAAAACAGGAAGCCCTTGTATCGTGCATCTTTGCGGGATTTTCGGAGGATGAAAAGAAGAATTTTGCAGCGTATAATACACGGCTGTATCAAAATGTAATGTCACATTTGAAATAACGGAAAAATTATCAAGCATATAGTAGAAATGAGGAAAAGAAATGAAACAACAAAATGAAAACGAAGAATCGAATGCAACATCCGTGTCCGTACAATCCGACCGTACATTCTTAGCGACCGAGCCAATCGGCAAGCTGCTTGCGAAGCTGGCACTGCCGACAATCGCCGCACAGTTGATTAACATGTTATATAACATCGTTGACCGTATCTATATCGGACATATCCCGGATACGGGGGCGATGGCACTGACCGGCGTGGGCGTCTGCATGCCACTGATCATGATTATAACCGCCTTTGCGGCATTGGTTGGAAATGGCGGCGCACCTCGTGCGACGATCTTTATGGGTAAAAATAAGAAAGACGATGCGGAGAAGATACTTGCCAATTGTTTTACGATGCAGATACTCTTATCCATTATTCTGACGGTAGTTTTGCTGATCTGGAACCGGGATTTCCTGCTCGCTTTTGGTGCAAGTGCCAACACGATTGAGTACGCGGCATCGTATATGAATATCTATGCACTCGGAACGATCTTTGTTCAGCTGACTCTTGGTATGAATGCGTTTATCACAGCGCAGGGTTTTGCGAAGGAAGGCATGCTCTCCGTATTGATCGGTGCAATCGCGAACATTATATTGGATCCGATCTTTATCTTCGGACTTCATATGGGTGTTCGGGGAGCTGCACTTGCGACAGTGATTTCCCAATGCTGCTCCTGCGTCTGGGTAATAAGCTTTCTGTTCGGGAAGCGGACGACACTCCGTATCCGTGGCAAAAACATGGGATTAAAGGCAGCGTACATCCTTCCGTGTCTGGCACTCGGCTCTGCAATCTTTATTATGCAGGGCAGCGAGAGTATTATATCGGTATGCTTTAATTCGTCTCTCCTGAAATACGGTGGGGATATCGCAGTCGGTGCGATGACGATCTTAACAAGTGTGATGCAGTTTGCGATGCTTCCTCTGCAGGGCTTGGGACAGGGCGCCCAGCCGATCATCAGCTACAATTATGGTGCGAAAAATGCATCCAGAGTCCGGGCTGCATTTAAATTACTGCTGAAGGTCAGTCTGCTATATTCCACGATTCTGTGGTTGTTTATCATGTGCTTCCCGAAGGTTTTCGCATCGATTTTTACAACAGATGCAGCCTTGATTGCATTTACCAAGGATGCGCTCCGTTATTACCTTGTAGCATTATTCATGTTTGGTATCCAGATTGCCTGTCAGATGACATTCAATGCACTGGGAAATGCACCGGCATCCATTCTTGTTGCGATTATGCGTAAATTTGTGCTCCTGCTTCCGCTTATTTTCATTCTGCCGCATATCATTACAGCAGATAAGACGATGGCTGTTTATCTGGCAGAGCCGATCGCGGACGTGCTTGCGGTGACATTTACATCAATCCTGTTTTCGTTCCAGTTCAAGAAGGCGCTTCGGGAGATTTCATAATTGTGTCTGAACATGAATGATTTACATATAGTTAACATGAGATTGCTTGCAATATATAATCTTGATATGGTACACTGAAAAGCAATAAGTAACAGGGGAGGAAATGAGATGAAGAGAAGGTTATTATGTGTTGTAATGGTTGTTGCGATGGCGTTGTGTCTTGCAGCATGTGGAGGTTCGGATTCAAAAAATGCGAAGATTACATCTGCGTGGTCAATTGTCGAAATGACAGTAAATGGGAAGTCTATGACATATGATGATTCAAACCGGGATGCAAAGGCACCACAGTTTTCGTGTGCGGATGGAACGAATTTTACATTTACAAACAATGGAAAAGCGCACACGGGAACACTGGAAAAATCAGGTGAAAAATACATCCTGCATTACAGTGATTCGAACAAAACGATGGAAGCGACGATTTCCGGAAAACAGATGACAATCGTGATTTCAGGGAGCGACAGCATGCGTCTGGTGTTCGAAACAAAGTGATGAAACTTCAGGATTGACAGACCGGTGATACGGGCGTATAGTTACATACAGAAAAAGGGAATGAAGTTCTCCCTCGGGTAACCGGAACTGCTTATAAAGCTGATGACTTCTACGATATTGATCGCAGAAGGTGTCAGCTTTTTTTGAGCTTACGAACTTTCTGTGAGGGTTAAAATCCCAAGGAGGAAAAATATGTTAACATCACTTGCACTTATCTTTCTGGTCGGACTTGCCATGTCCGCCATCTGTAAACAGATCCGTCTGCCTGGCATCATCGGTATGCTGGCGACAGGAATCGTACTCGGTCCGTATGTGCTGGATTTGTTGTCCCCATCGATTCTGGGAATTTCCGCAGAACTGCGGAAATTAGCGCTTATCATTATCCTGCTCAAGGCAGGATTGTCGTTGAATCTGTCAGATCTTAAGAAGGTGGGACGCCCGGCAATCCTGATGTCGTTTGTGCCGGCATCGTTTGAGATTTGCGGGTATATTCTGTTTGCGCCGATGATCCTCGGCGTGACACGCGTCGAGGCAGCCGTTATGGGTGCCGTCATGGGTGCGGTCTCCCCAGCTGTCGTTGTACCGCGTATGGTGAAACTCATGGAGGAAGGCTATGGAACGAAGAAAGGCATCCCACAGATGATACTGGCGGGGGCATCGTGCGATGATATCTTCGTAATCGTGTTATTTACAACATTTTTGCAGATGGCACAGGGCGGACATGCAAATGCGAAGGATTTTATCAATATCCCCATCTCAATCGTGTTAGGAATCGTACTCGGTTGTATCGTCGGCTATCTGCTGTACCGGTTCTTCGAGTTTGCGTATAAGAAGAATCACTGCGTGCGCAACTCAACGAAGCTGATCGTGATCCTGGGTATGTCGTGTCTGCTGCTTGCAATCGAGGAGTGGGTGTCTGCATATGTGGCAGTGTCCGGACTTTTGGCAGTTGTCAGTATGGCATGTATGCTTAAGGTGAAGAGCACGACATTTGTATCGAAACGGTTGTCGGAGAAATTCGGTAAGCTGTGGATTGCCGCAGAGGTAATCCTGTTCGTATTAGTTGGCGCGGCAGTCGATATCCGGTATATGGCAAAGGCGGGGGCAATGGCGCTTTTGATGATTGGGGCAGCGCTGCTGTTTCGCGCAGTCGGTGTCTGCATCTGTATGCTTGGCACAAAGCTTACATGGAAGGAACGGGTATTCTGTATCATTGCGTATCTTCCGAAGGCTACCGTGCAGGCGGCGATTGGGTCAGTCCCTCTAGCAGCCGGGCTTTCCTGCGGTACGCTTGTGCTATCCGTTGCAGTCATGGCAATCGTGATCACAGCACCAATCGGCGCGCTCGGTATCGACAGCACATATAAACATTTACTGGAAAAAGAATAAACATGGGACTTTTTCCCGTGCTCAATCATCTAATAGGTGTATGGACATACAGAATATAAAACTCCAAAGGGAAGGGAGTGGAAAACATGAAGAAGGAGGCCTTTGGCGAGCTTGTGATCTCGAATCAGGAAAGCTGGTATCGAATCGCCAAAAGTTACTTGTGCAATGATGCGGATTGTGCCGATGCGATACAAAATGCGATTGTGCATGCATTTGAAAAATTGTACAGCCTGCGGAATGATAAGTATGTAAAAACATGGTTTATAAGAATTCTGATCAACGAATGTCATCAGGTCATACGAGAGAATAAGAAGGTCGTAACTTGGGAGGAATATCAGGAAGAAGGCCGGGAAGCGGAATACATACGTGGGTACGGACAGTATTCGGAATTGTATGAAAGCATCATGCGGCTGAAGGAGAATGAGCGGACCTGCATTATTTTGTATTATTTTGAGGAGTACAGCATTCGGGAAATCGCGCAATGCCTCGAGTCTACCGAATCGGCAGTCAAGAAACGTCTGGTGCGGGCAAGGGAGCATTTGCGAGGAATATTAAAGGCAAAATCGGCATGAAGGTCAGAACACCGGGATGATTGAAACGGGTAAAGGAGGTAATGTGTTATGGATATTGATAGAAATAAAATCAATGAGATGAAATCAGAGTGTCTGCAAATGCCGGATTATATCCGGGATATGATCGAGGAGACGGTCGAACAGCAGTTGAAGAAAAAACAGCGTTACGGTAAGAAAATGTGGAGAGTTGCAGCCGCGATTCTTGCTTTTGCCTGCGTGGGCGGAGGAACCACACTGGCGGCTACAAAGTTATACAAAATGCATCTGGAGCAGCAGGGGAAATATGGCTCTACATTGATCTATGGAGAGGCAACCAATACCGATGCGACGGATACCGACGCGGAAGTGAATCAGAATGCACTGTATACGTTGGATGTTTCCTACGTACCGGAAGGTATGACGGTAGATGGGTTGGATGATATTTATGCAGATGGAAATAATTATGTGAAAAAAGTTTCAGTTTATAAAAAGGATACACCATATATGGGAGGCGTTTCGTTTACATTTTTGAAAATGCCGGCGGATCAGCAGGTTTCCTTTGATCAAACACATGTTATTTCCACCAAAGAACTGGATATCGATGGCCGACAGGCAATTGTGATAGAAAGACAGGTTCTGGAATCAGCCAGACGACAGATTCAGTATGAGCTGTATGTCACATATGAAAACAATTATCTGTTAGGAATGTTTGTGTATGACGATACCGAACTTGATACTGCCATAGATATTGTAAAAGGATTGAAGCTTACCGCAACCGATGATCCGGAGGCAAAACGCAGAATCGTGGCGGAAGAATATACAGGGCAGGAGGAAGCAACTGCCGCAGCGCCTGTTTATGAGGCAGACGAAAACGCTGGCAAGAAGAACAGATTTACGGAAACTTCGAAAGAATCAATGGAAGAACATATGCATCAGGTCGGAGATAGCTTCAATGTACCGCAGTCTTCCCTGACGGCAAAGGTATCCAAGGTGGAATTACTGGATTCCCCGGATGCGATTGATGCAGCCTATGCGCTCGATCCGGTCAAAACGGATGCGGAAGGAAAGTTGCTCAACAATGTGATCGCCTATGAGAAATGTGGGAATGGTATAGATCAATTAGATGAGGTTGTAGAGACGAAGGAAGTAAAGGAAAAGATCCTTTATATCGAGGTTGCGTATACGAACACGAGTGACCAACAGACCGGAGATACCATGTTCCAATGCGGCCTGCTCTGGGCGAAGGAAACCGGAGATGGCTATGAAACGGTTGACGTCTATGCGAAGGATGATGTGGATTATGATAGTTACTATGGACAGAATTATCGTATTTCCAATGTACCGCTTTATTACTATAACGGAAAAAGTGCAGAGGAGAAAAATCATCTGATCCGGGTTCAGCCGGGTGAAACAAGAACGGTCACTTTGGCATTCCTTGTAACGGAGGATGAGCTGCCGTATCTGTATCTTGATCTTTTCTCCGGAAATGACGACTATACACAATTTCGTCAATCGGCATTGCTGTATGGATATGTAGATATCCGGCAGTAGTTTGAATTGTTATACGGAAAAATATGTGGAAGTTGAAAACGCTGTATGCAGGAATGTATACAGCGTTTTTGTTATAAAGCTTGAAAGTGACAAAACTGTCACTTAGTTTGTCACGCCCCCGTAATATATGTCTGATATAGTGTAGATATATTCATCAGATAATTGCAAAACATATACAATTACTTGGGTCATATATTTTTATCTGGATTCATTCTACATATACGATATGTTTGGAGTTTAGAAGTTCTTAATGTTCTATAAATATGCAAGCCATGTTTGGACACGATGTCCAAACAAACCGACACTGAGCCATGGATGGCGAATTGGCGGTGGTGGCGTAGCTTGCGAATATGTAGATTAGAACATTTAGAACTTCTTAGCTCCAATACATTGTATATAGAATGAACCAGATAAAAATATATGTTAATAAATTTTATGTTTTGCAATTATTTGAATAAATACAAACTACGGGGGAGCGATATGGAAAACTACACCAAACTTTCAATCAAATATCTAAAGTTTCAGAAGAAGCGAACCATCCTGACCATCTTAGGTGTCGCTTTAGCGTCAGGAATTCTGTTCGTGATATTAACCTTGTATTTCAGTAACTTCATCAATACCCGCGATGCACTTCGCAAGCAGGCAGATTACGAGATCGTGCTTTTGCCGGAGCAAAATCAGGATGTCCCGGCATTGCTCAAACAGGACTTCGTGAAGACAGCGTATCGTGGCAAATACTACGATTATTATTCGAGCTCCTATATTGAAAATGCAATCTACATTAATGTGAAAAATCCTTACCGGTTGGACGCGAATGTGGAAACGATCGAGCAGACCTACGGTGTGAAGGCGCAATTAAACCAACAGCTCGCATCCTACTATCTGCAGGGCGACACCGGAAATGACACATACATTATTCTTCTGATGTTCCTGCTTTTGTCGTTCGTGATCGCAGTCATCGGAGTTGGAATCATCCGGACAACGATCCAGTTGAATACGATGGAACAGATCAAAGATTATGGAATCCTGCGTTGTATCGGAGCAACACAGGGACAGTTAAAAAGTGTGATATTCCGAATGGGATGCATGCAGGAGCTGCTTGGAATCCTTGGTGGAGTCGTGATCGGATTCCCAATTGCATATCTGGTTGGCTTATCCATGAATATCAAGGTTCGCCCGCATGTGCTTCCATTTCTGTATGTGCTGATTGTCTTTATCGGAGATCTGTTCTTCGTTATGGATGAGAATGGAAAACTCGCAAAGAAGATTTCGCCGATCGAGGCGGTGCGCGGGCAGACAAGCGGAACACGGAAGGTTAAGGCACGTAAGCAAAGCATTTTCGGAAAGATCTTCGGCGTGCAGGGCGATTATGCATACAAGAATCTGATGAGCAATAAGCGTCGGTTCTTAAAGACGATTGCAACATTTGCGTTATCAATCGCGGCATTTATCACGATCGCGACAATCTTCACTTCGTTTGTACAGATGCAGAAGCAGATTGCACCTTCTTACGGAGAGTATCAGGTGTATTTCTTCAACGAGGCAAATGATGAAGAGACCATAGATGCAGTGAAATCAGTACTCCCAAACGAAGAGACACTCACAGACATTGCACAGAATAAAGAAGTGACGGATGTGAAAGCCGTGTATGCAGCATCTATGGAGGTTGTAGATTATGAGGAGTTCCGGTCACATTTTACAGAGAATTTCCAGAAGGAAACGATGCAGGGAGAGGTCATTGAGCGGTTAAAGGATAGTGAAAAATATAAGGATAAGGCATCTCCGGCTGACCGTGTGAGCGTGATTGGATACGGAGAGGACGAGTATCAGGAATATGCATCGTATCTGGTCGAAGGAACGCTGGACGTCGATGAGAACGGAATCGTATTTGTACAGAATATTGAGGCAACGCTTCAGGAAGAGGTGGATGATGAATCCTATGATGCGATTGATCTGATTGCATCAATGGTGGAATATCCGGCGACGGATTATAAGCTTGGTGACACGATCGAGCTGAAATGGGGAAATGAGAAGAAAACATATGAGATTCAGGGCATTGTTCGGATCGATAAGGATAAATTACAGACGCAGGGATTTGTAAAATGTATTGTACCGCTGACGAACTATTTCCGGATGACCGGACTTGAAAAATCGGATTCCACAGGTGTGAAATGTAAGCTTCGTTCGGACAATATCTCCGCTTCGCTGACATCGAAGCTGGTGAACGTGCTGGATAACTCAATGGGAGATTACTCGTATCCGGATGCCATTTATTCCGGGGCATTGTTTAGTACATCCATCAGCGCAATCAAATATATTCTTGCATTTGTGATTGTGATTTTATGTGTGAGTTCTCTGAATATCATCAATACGACAGCGAGCAATCTTTATCTGCGGCGGCAGGAATTCGCACAGCTTCGCGCAATCGGCGTATCGGTGCGGGAGCTTCGGAAGATGGTAATGCTCGAAGGTGTGATCTCCGTTATCTGTGCGAATGTGGTTGGTGATGTGCTTGGATTTGCAGTTATGATGCCGCTTGCGAAAGCAGCGCTGGTGCTGTTCATGGTGAAGCTTACATTCCCGATTATCGGAGCAGTGATTGGATTTGTACTTTCGGTACTTGTGATGTGTGGGTCCATCTATATACCGATGAAGCGGATGTCAAACCGGATCGCGGATGATCTGAATGCAACCGGAGATTGATTTGGGGTTGGATTGAAGCCGGGTTGGGACTGGATTGGAACTGAATTGGGGCAAAAAGCTGAAAAAAAGAATATTTACTCCAACGGGCAGAAGGAAGAAGCAAGCTGAATTGGGGGAAAAGTTGAAAAACAGAATATTTGCTCCAACAGGAAGAAGAAAGAAGCAAGCTGGATTGGGGGAAAAGCTGAAAAACAGAATATTTGCTCCAACGGGAAGAAGGAAGAAGCAAGCTGGATTGGGGGAAAGAGATAGAAAACAGGATATTTGCTCCAACAGGAAGAAAAGAAGAGAAAAACAGGTAGGAGTAAAGAAACAGAAAAAAGAAGAATTGCTCCAACAGAAAGAAATAAAATAACAAAAATAAAGATATCAGGAGGGAAATCAACATGGATATTGTAAAGATGGAACATGTCACGAAGATATATGGAAGCGGAGACACACGGGTTTGGGCGCTCGATGATGTGAATCTGACCGTGCAAAAAGGAGAAAGTCTGGCAGTGGTCGGAGCGTCTGGCTCCGGCAAGTCCACACTGCTGCATGTCATGGGCGGTGTCGACACGGTTACGAATGGAAAAGTAATCGTGGACGACCGGGATATCACAACATTGAAGGATGAGGAAATGTCGGTGTTCCGCCGGAGAAAAATCGGATTTGTATTTCAGTCGTATCATCTGATTCCAGTTCTGACTGTGGAGGAGAATATTCAGATGCCGATTCTGTTGGATCATAAGAAACCGGATCGGGAGTACATCGACCATGTCATTGAGATGCTTGGTTTGAAAGACAGACGGAAGCATCTGCCAAACCAGTTGTCCGGCGGACAGCAACAGCGCGCGGCAATCGCGCGGGCACTTGCAAACCGCCCGTCTCTGATTCTTGCCGATGAGCCGACCGGAGCACTTGATTCTACAAATGGAAATGAAGTTATGGCGCTGCTGCAGGACTCTGTAAAGAAGCTGAATCAGACCCTTGTGCTGATCACACATAACATCGATCTTGCCAGAGAGGCAGACCGCATCGTGCGGATCACAGATGGTAAGCTGACCGAGGAGTGAGCAGGAAAACGATAGGTTGTTAGAAAGACGGACTTAGATAGGTGAAGAGAACTTTGTGAGATGCCTAAAAGACAGGGAAAAACAGGGCAGAATTAAAGGAGAGAAAATGATGGCAAATAAGTCAGGATGGAAAAATCAACAAAGCAAACATCAAAGAAGAAATCACCATTTAAGAGAGATTATCCTTGCTATTCTGGTGGTTTTGAGTGTAGCTGCAACTGTATGTCCGTATTCCGCACAGGCGGCGACACCGAAGGTATTGGTTTCCGGTTACAAAGTATCAGCCGCGACGATCTATTCCGGAGATAATTTTAATCTGACTCTGGAGATTCTGAATACTTCCAAGAACAAAGTCAAAAATATGAAAGTGACAGTCGCTTCGGAAGGTGGCGAGATCATCCCGGTTACTGGAACAGGAAGTGCTTATGTGGCAGAGATTGCTGGAAATGAAACCAGTGAGCAGACATTTTCCATGCAGGCGGCAGCGGGACTTGCAGAGAAGACGTACAAGCTTTCTGTGAAGATGGGGTACGAGAATACTTCCGGCGAGGCATTTGAGATGGAGGATACGTTGTATCTGCCAGTATATCTGAAGCAGCGCATATCTGTGACAGATGTTATGACAGATGATGCGAAGGTCGGTGACGAGGTGGAGATTACCGCGCAGGTCAACAACCTCGGCGAGGGCATGCTCTACAATGTAAATGCCCGCGTGGAAGGAAAACACGTGGAGAAGCAGGAGACATACATCGGCAATATTGACACAGGAAAAAGCGGCAACGTAGATCTTCTGGCAAAGGCAGTCATGGTAACTGATTTTGAAGAGATGGCAAAACCGGAGGATTGGATCATTGTGACCTACGAAGACCGGAATGGCAATAAGCACGAAGAAAAAGTGGATGTATCCTTCTACATTGAGACGGTCGATTACGAAGATCTGGAGGTCTTGAAGGAAGCACCGGAGAAGACCGGACCTGTCACATGGCAGATTCTCCTGATTTGCGCCTGCGTGCTTGCAGTCGGTGTATTCGTGGGTGTAACTATTAACAAAAAACGTTCACGATAAGGTGAAATGGAGAAATCGCAAATCCCCAAAAGTGTAAATTGAGTTGTTCAGAAATACATATTCTAAAGCAGACCATTGAAGCACGCTGGCACTTAGCGAACGGCAAACTTGTTTGACGTGAGTTTAGTACCATTGCGTGATGAAGTGAGCGAGAGCGTGTCTGCATAGAATTGTATTTCTGAACAACTCACGATAAACTATATGGATTTGCGAAAAGGAGGAATCCATGAAATTTATCATGCATTTAACAATTCAAAATATCAAGCGTAGAAGGGTGCGAACCATCCTGACTCTCCTTGGCGTGATGATCGGTGTGGTAGCAGTTGTCTCTTTGCTGTCGCTCGGAATGGGCGTGAAGCGGGAACTCCTGCAAGGCTATGGTGATGATGCTTCGATTCGGCAGATCACCGTGCAGACACCGGAGAACAACCAGAACAAGAAAATGCTTCTGACCGACCATACCATAGAGAAGCTTGCAAAGCTCGACAAGGTTGCGAATGTCTATCCGCGCTATGAAGTATTTACGAATATTCAGGTCGGTCAATATACCGCGTATACGAATCTGGTTGGTATCCCATCGGAGCAGTTATCCGCAATCGCGCTGACCGATACATCCAGCCTGTCGGAGCATGCGCGGAAACCAGAGCTGGTGATCGGAAATGCGATGGGTTACATGTTCTTCCACGAAGGATCTATGACCAGCTACCAAGACGGAAAAGGCGACCTGAACGCATGGATTGGCGAGAAGGCGAAGGTTTCACTGGGACTTGATGAAAATGAAATCACAGATCGGCTGACGATCGCGGGAGTGATGCAGGGGGACGCAGACGAGTTCAGTGAGCAGTCGCAGAGCATTTATTGCGATATTGATGTGCTGCGCGCATATCTGAAGAAACATGCAGCACAGGGAAATGTGCTTGGACAGCCACTCGACAAGAACGGAAATGCATACACCTCGTGGGTGTATTCAAGCGTGGTTGTCGAAGTCGGTAAGATGGAAGACGTTGAGTTTGTTGTCAAGAAATTACAGGATATGGGATATCAGACAACGAATATGAAGGAGTACCGTGATACAGCGATGCGTACAGTACGAATGCTGGAGTTGTTGCTGGGTGGCATCGGACTTATTTCGTTCCTTGTTGCGGCAATCGGTATCAGCAACACAATGACAACCGCTGTTTATGACCGGGTTGCGGAGATTGGAACCTTGAAGGTACTCGGCTGTGAGAAGCGGGAATTGATGGCAATGATCTTGCTGGAAGCAGGTATCTACGGACTTGTTGGTGGTGCGTGTGGCGTGGTATTGTCACTGCTTTTTGGGAAGATTATCAACCGAATCGCAGTATCTGCATTGCTTTTAGAAGCAGGTACGAAGATTGCTGTGATTACGCCAAAACTTGCATTATCAGCAGTCGGAATGGCGATGCTGCTTGGAACAATTGCAGGTTATTTTCCATCACGATGGGCGGCAAAGCTTTCACCGCTTACAGCGATGCGGAGAGATTGATAAATAAGAGATGTGACGTATCATCTGAAATGGTGGTGCGTCTTTTTCATATTGATGGTATAAAAAGCGTAAGAATACCAAGTAATATAGAAGGAATCTGGGATTATGGCACATAAGATATTGATGGTGGAGGACGATTTTGCCCTCGCAATGGGAACGGAATATGCGCTTACTTCGGAAGGCTATGCGGTGACAACCGCAGGAAATCTGGCACAGGCGCGTGAGAAATTCGACGATAGCATCGACCTTGTGCTGTTGGATGTGATGCTGCCGGATGGAACTGGATTTGAGTTTTGCAAGGAACTTCGGGAGAAGAACAGCGATGTCCCGATTATATTTCTGACGGCGGTTGCAGAGGAAGCAAATATTGTTCAAGGGCTGGAGATTGGGGCGGATGATTATGTGACGAAACCGTATCGTGTGAAGGAATTGCTGGCGCGGGTAGCAGTGAATATCCGGCGTTATACGCAGGCACGGCAGACGAGTCAAGAAAATAGCAATCGTGTTGTGACATTTGGAAATACGGCCTACGACGGCGAAGCATTTGTTCTGACACAGCATGGAGAGAAGCTTGATTGTACGACGAGCGAGCTGCGGTTGTTGCGATTTTTATTGCAGCATCGTGGACAGGTGATCAGTCGGAGTGCGATCATGGAACAGCTCTATGATATTGATGGAGAGTTTTTCGAGGACAATACACTTTCGGTCTATATCAAACGACTTCGACAGAAATTAGGGGAAGATGGAGCTTATATTGAGACGGTGCGTGGAATGGGGTACCGGTTCCGGAAGTAATTGTGAGTACATATGGTGCAGGTGATTCGTTTCGGAAGCAGATTGTAAAAATAGTTTGAAACGCATTGCTGCTGGATAATATATACAGGTGAAAAGTTACGAATTACAACAATTTCATAAGCGATTTTTCTTATATGGCGGTATCGCATACAACATATACGCTGTTTTTGTTGTGCTTGTTCTTTGGCTGCGCGGCTGGCAGTTATGGGCGACGCTGTTACTTGGCTGTCTGCTGCTTGGAAGTGCTTACGTGGCAGGGCGTCGTTCAATCGGTACTATGAGCCGGGAGCTACGGGCAATCGTAGATATTATGAACCAGATTCTCGAAGCACCGGAACAGGTTCCGGCAGAACCATATAAGCAGGGCGAACTTGGAGAATTATATACGAATCTGTACAAGCTGGTGCAGGCGTTAAAGGAGAGTAACCGCAAGGAGCAAGAGGAGAAGATCTTTCTGAGGGATATTATGTCGGATATTTCCCATCAGCTGAAAACACCGCTTGCGTCGCTCACGGTATTTTTAGATCTGCTGTATGATGGACGCGTGCCAGATGTTGACAAACAGAAGCAGATGCTTTTGGAATCAAAAAATCAGGTCAGCCGTATGGAATGGATGGTGCTGTCCATGTTGAAACTTGCGCGTATCGAGGCGGGCGCCATCCAGTTTGAGAAGCATCCGTGCAGTCTATATGCGATTGTGGCGCAGGCGAAGGAGAGCGTCGCATATCTGACGGAGAAACGCGGGCAGCAGATTGATGTGCAGATCGACGAGAAACAGATGCTTGTCTGCGATGGAGACTGGCTGACCGAAGCAATCATCAATCTGTTGAAAAATGCATCGGACTATTCCGGCGAGCAGACGACGATCCATATCTGGACGGAAGACAATCCGATGTACACGCGCATTTATGTGAAGGATGAGGGCTGCGGCATCGCGGAGTCTGAACTGAAAAATATTTTCAAACGTTTCTATCGTATCAACAAAGAGGTCAATCCGAACAGTGTCGGAATCGGTCTTTCCCTGACGAAATCCATCGTCGAGGGCATGGGTGGTAAGATCTCGGTACGAAGCGAGCTTGGCTGCTATACGCAGTTTATCCTGACGTTTGTGCATACATAAATATGTTTGAGGGTATGTGGTAAGCATAGACAGATTTAACAGAAAACATTTGAGTTATTCCAATCAAAGTGTTACACTCATAGAGAAGTATTGTTGAAAAGCAAATAAATGAGGTGTAGATATGGAACAGACAGGCGGAAAGTGGATGTCTCTGATCGGGGCATACATGATTGTAAAGGGAATTGTCAATCTGATATTGGGATTTTCAGTTGGAAATATTGTGACGCTGCTGATCAGTGGTGTACTTGCATTCCTGGTCATCAAGGGCGTGCCATATATGAATTATGTGACCGGCGCGTATCTGGCGTTGATGAGCGTGATACATATCATCCCGAATATTCAGGGACATCATTGGTTTTATCTGGCAGAGGGTATTATTGATCTGATTGCAGCAGTTGTGCTGTTCACAAGCGGAAGAACCAAAGAATCATAAAGCGAAAATAAAAACATGGAGGGAGCGAAAGTCCAGCCATGTTTTTCATTTATATAAAAATGGAGTGAACGTAAAATGAACGAACGATTAGACAAACAGATGGATTTCATCCGGGAGATTGACAAAGAGAAATTTATTACCCGGATGACGAAGTTAACTGATGGAAAACGTCGGGAAAATGATGCAGAACACGCATGGCATATGGCAATTATGACGATTCTGCTTTCCGAATATGCAAATGAGAAGATTGACGTGCTGCGGACAGTCACGATGCTCTTAATCCACGATCTGGTGGAAATCGATGCGGGCGACACTTACGCCTATGATGAGGAAGGCAAGAAGACGCAGGAAGCGCGGGAGAAGAAAGCGGCAGACCGCATCTACAATCTGCTTCCAGCGGATCAGGCGAAGAAACTGTATGATATCTGGCTGGAGTTCGAGGCGAAGGAGACGCCGGAAGCGAAGTTTGCACGCGCGATGGATAACCTGCAGCCGATGATGCTCACTGCAAGTACAGGTGGCTTTGACTGGAAAGACCGGGGCGTGCGTGCGGAACAGGTAATGAAGCGCAACGAGATCACGCCGGAAGGTTCGAAGACGTTGTGGGATTATGCATACGATAATTTCCTGAAGCCGAATATTGAGAATGGAAATCTACAGTAATGGAGGCGAAACATCGTGTCCGGAGAGACGAAAAGTAAGAAAAAATATGAGATTGATATGTGCAACGGTGCCATCCTGCCGAAGCTGCTGGCGTTCACGCTGCCACTGATGTGTTCGAGCGTGCTGCAGCTTTTATTCAATGCGGCTGATATCATCGTTGTTGGAAACTTTGCAGGGGATACGGCGCTTGCAGCAGTCGGAAGCAACACAGCGCTCATCAATCTGTTGACGAACTTTTTCCTGGGACTGTCAATTGGTGCAAATGTACTGGTGGCGCGGTTCTATGGTGCGAAGGCAGAGGAAGATGTCAGCGATACCGTACATACGGCGATGCTTTTGAGTGTTTTCAGCGGCATCATTCTGACTGTGATCGGTTGTATCGGAGCGAGACAGATTCTGATCTGGATGCAGACACCAGAGGATGTACTTCCGCTTGCGACAACGTATCTGCGCATTTATTTTATAGGTATGACATCCATGATGGTATATAACTTCGGCAGTGCCATCCTGCGTGCGGTCGGAGATACGAAACGACCACTTTACTACCTGTCGGCGGCAGGTGTTATCAATATTGGACTGAACCTGCTTTTTGTAATCGTGTTCCGTATGAGCGTGGCAGGTGTTGCACTGGCGACGGTTATTTCTGAGACGATCTCTGCCAGTCTGGTCATCCGCTGTATGATGAAGGAGAAGGGCAGTATCCGTCTGACGCCATCAAAGCTTCGCATTCATCCGAAGCGGTTTGCAGAGATTCTGCGGATCGGACTCCCGGCGAGTCTGCAGGGCGTGATTTTTGCGATATCAAATGTCATTATCCAGTCGTCCGTCAATTCTTTTGGATCGACGGTCGTTGCCGGGAATTCTGCGGCTAGCAATATCGAGGGCTTTGTGTATGTATCGATGAACTCATTTTATCAGGGTACGATCAGCTTCACGAGCCAGAATGTCGGCGCGGGCAAATACGAGCGTGTGAATAAAATTTTATTTACGGCACAGGCATGCGTGATCGTGACCGGTCTGGTGCTTGGCAATCTGGCGGTATTCTTCGGACCGGATCTGCTTGGATTTTATACGAGAAGTGCGGCTGTGAAAGCGGCTGGTATGAATCGTCTGAAGATTATATGTACAGTTTATGCGCTGTGTGGTATTATGGATGTCATGGTTGGCTCACTGCGCGGACTTGGGTATTCCGTGATGCCGACGATCGTATCTCTGATTGGTGCGTGCGGACTCCGACTGTTGTGGATATTTACATTTTTCCGCATATACGAGCAGTTCCATACACCGCAGTCGCTGTATCTGACCTATCCGGTAAGCTGGATCATCACGATCTGCGCACACGTGGTCTGCTTTGTGATTGTGCGTCGTAGGATAAGCAGGCGGTTGAAGACACAGAGCATGGCACAGTAACGCACAAACATATTTGGCATGCGGTATTCGATGATGCAGATCATGCGGATGGTACATGTTGTATGCAGAAAATAATTCTGGGAATAAATAAGGTATAAATTTTAATATAAAGGAGACTTACGATGAAACAGGGTATCATATTTGACATGGATGGCACATTGTGGGATTCTGCGGATGGAGTCGCAAAATCATGGACACAGGTGATTCAAAACGAGTATAAGAAAGATATGGCAGTTACCGAGCAGGATATCAAGCGGGTGATGGGCAAAACAATGGACGTGATAGGAGATATTTTTTTCCCGGAGCTTACTTTGGCGGAACAGAAATCTCTGGTTGGAAAATGCGGTGACTGGGAGAATGAGTATCTCCGCAGAAACGGAGGAAAACTTTACCCGGAGTTGGAGAATACACTGAAAAAACTCAAAGAACAGTATCATCTGTATATCGTAAGTAACTGCCAGAGTGGCTATATCGAGGCATTTCTGGACTATTATAATTTTGGACAGTATTTTGAAGATATTGAATGTTATGGAAATAACGAGAAGAGCAAGGGGGATAACATCCGTCTTGTGATGGAGCGAAATGGTCTGGAGCAGACCATCTATGTCGGGGATATCCAGGGCGATTATGATGCGACAATGCAGGCGGGGGCGACCTTCATTCACGCAAAATATGGATTTGGAACGATCAATACAGAAGTTGCAGAAATCGAGAAGTTCAGTGACCTTCCGGAAGTGGCTGCCAGAGTGTTTCAGGAGATGAAAGCGTAACTGCCGCAGAACAGGATGACGAATGTGCGCACAATGAAATAAGAGGGAGACTGGTAGATTGGAACAGACGATGCAGGCAGAAAAAACAGAAGTTATACGCACGGGAATTACAGGCAGTACGCTCAAGATCATTGCTATGATCACGATGCTGATTGATCACATTGGGGCAACCATTGTGTTACAGCTTGTCCAGCGAAATTCGGATAATTTTGATGCATTTGGAAATGTGCGTATGACAGGGATGGTTATCCTGTATTATGTTCTGCGTGGCATTGGCAGATTGGCATTTCCCATTTTTATTTTTCTGTTGCTAGAGGGATTTCAGTATACACATAACCGGTTTCTCTATATTGGACGACTGCTGCTTTTTGCGATTATTTCGGAGATTCCGTTTGATCTGGCAGTGAATCTGTCGACGAATAGCATCTTGAAAGGGCATGTATTGGAATTTACCAGCCAGAATGTATTCTTTACACTGGCAATCGGCATGATTGTGCTGACGGTATTGGAGGGACTGCGAGTCCTGCAAATAGATACGATTTTGAAAACGATTCTGATCATTGGTGTGACTGCGCTTGGGGCAGCACTTGCATATGCGTTGCATACTGATTATGGTGCGATTGGCGTATTGGCAATCTGTGCGGCGTATGGATTCCGGAATCAAAAAAAGGAACTGCAGATGGCAGTTCCCTGTATTGTATTATCGGTATTAAACATGTCAGAATTATGTGCGCTTGCGGATGCTGGCATTGTGCACTTCTATAATGGGAAGCGTGGCTTAAAACTAAAATGGGTATTTTACATATTCTATCCGCTGCATTTGCTGATTCTTGCAGGCATCTGCGTGCTGCTTTTTAAATAGAAAATATTATGCATAATTGTTATACATCAGACCACTGTAAACAGACTGCGTATAGGTTGCGGTCTGTTTTTCTTTTGCGTTCGGATATGTCACGATCAGGCGGTCGATGTAAGCGAGCGGATCTAAGGTCAGACGATTCACTGTCTTTCCGATATCTGCCCGAAGGCTGGAATTTTCTCCAAACAGTGTATTTAATGTATCGTACGAAATGCCGTTTGCCTGTGCAACATCAAACTGCATGCGATGATCCTCGCCAATGGTAATGCCGATGGAGGCAAGCTGTTCCTCATGACGTGTGACAATACCAGAGATATCGTGATAGAGGTTGCGGCTTCCAATCGAGGTTGGCTCGCCCTCCTCGGAGAGGGTAACTAACTGATTGTATGCATCAGTGAAATTTGTCATTTGATCGACAAGTAGACTTTTGTCCGGTGTGAACTGCACATTTACTGGTGTATCTGTGACCTTATGAAAATCAAATTCCGCAACTTGATTGATCGAGATATGATTGGAGGTTGAGGAATGCACCAGATCGTTGATGTAAAATCGCGCATTTTCCGGATAGGTCTGTATCTGATTGAGTCCGAAAGTATCAACTACTTCGGCACCCTGTTTTTTATCAAATGTAAAATATAAGGAAGAAACGGTCTCTGGCGTACCTGTATCCGCAGAAGCGAGCATAAGTGCACTCGTATTTCCTTCCTTTATAATAGAAGCGCGTACATCAATATGCCTGCGGTTGATCTGATCGGCAAGCTGTTCCTGCAAAGACAGGTTTGTATCAGCACCGGAAACAGACAATGTAAATGGGAGATTGCCATGTATCGTCTGCATGGAGAAGCTGTAGCTGCCCGGTGCAAGTGCCGTGCCGTCGGAATCAAGGTAAGTGCCGACATTTACCTGCTCGTTGGCAAGCTGGTCGATCTGCAGAGTCATATGATCTGGGAGTTCGCCAGACGCATGTGCACGGAAAGAACCAGATACCGCATCTGGATTATCTGTGAAGATCTGCTTCTTTGTGTAAAGCTCACTGTCTGGATTCGCCAATTGGTCGGTGATGTCACGCAGGGTTAGCGCCTGTTCCTTGATATCAATCATATGCTCCTGTCTCGATTCCGAGAGGGAAACCAGATAGAGCGGGGATGACTGATTGTATTTGGAAATACTGTTGTAAACCGCTTTGAGTTCGGAAGCCTTGTGCGTGCGTGTGCGACGCTTCGGTACAAGATCATGGTTTAAATAATTGTACACTTGTGATATATTCATATAAGAAGGCCTCCTTTCCCAATATAATGGTTTTGTTATAATTAAATATATTATAAATATCGTAAAAATTCAACTTTTTCCTTGACTTTATATGCAGGTTTTGTTATTCTAAAGCTTGCGATGGAAGAGGTCCTTTTTTTTTGCACGAAAAAAGAGGATTCTAATATGTCATCTGTGAAAAAATAAATATGGAGGTGGACAGTTGTGCGTGTAAAAATTACATTGGCATGTCAGGATTGTAAACAGCGTAATTACAATATGACAAAGGATAAGAAAACGCATCCAGACAGAATGGAAACAAAGAAGTATTGTAAGTTCTGTAAGAAGCACACGATGCACAAGGAAACAAAGTAATCGGAGGAGTAGTCTATGTCAAAAAAAGAAGAGACTTCTTCACCTTCCTTGAAGAGAAGCTGGTTTCAGGAGCTGAAAGCAGAGTTCGGCAAGATCACTTGGCCGACAAAGGACAAGCTCGTGAGACAGTCTGCGGCTGTAATCGTGATTTCCGTAATTCTCGGATTTATCATTGCAGGTGTGGATTACCTGTTACAGATCGGTTTAACTTATATTGTTGGTTAGGTAGGTGAATGTATGTCAGAACTATTCGAAAACGAAGCTGCAACATCTGGAACACCAGAAAGCGGAATTCCGACCGATGGTGAGGCAAGATGGTATGTAGCTCATACCTACTCAGGTTATGAGAACAAGGTGAAAAATGATATCGAGAAGACTGTTGAAAACAGAAAGCTTCAAGAGCAAATCCTTGAGGTAACCGTACCGGTTCAGGAGGTAATTGAGACAACAAAGACAGGCGCGAAAAAGACAGTTCAGAGAAAGTTGTTTCCGGGTTATGTTCTGGTTCATATGTATATGAACGATGTTACATGGTATGTAGTTCGTAACACACGGGGTGTTACAGGATTTGTAGGTCCGGAATCCAAGCCGGTTCCTTTGACAGAGCGCGAGATGCGTGCGATGGGTATCGTGACTGAGGCACCAGTGGTTCACATTGATGTGGAAGTTGGCGATCAGATCAAGGTTATTACCGGAGCTTGGGAAGGCAATGTTGCTGTTGTTAAGGCAATTAACGAGAGCAAGAGAACCGTAACCATTGACGTTGACATTTTCGGACGTGCTACATCTGTTGAGATTGGATTTGGAGATATCCAGAAGATGTAAGAGGTTTAGGAGGTAGCTATAATGGCTAAGAAAGTAGAAGGATATATTAAATTACAGATTCCTGCAGGAAAGGCAACACCTGCACCACCTGTTGGTCCTGCACTTGGACAGCACGGTGTAAACATTGTACAGTTCACAAAGGAGTTTAACGCAAGAACTGCTGATCAGGGCGATATGATCATCCCTGTTGTTATCACAGTTTATGCAGATAAGAGTTTCAGCTTTGTAACTAAGACTCCACCGGCAGCAGTACTGCTTAAGAAGGCGTGCGGCCTTAAGTCAGCATCTGCAGCACCGAACAAGACAAAGGTTGCAAAGATTTCTAAGGCTAAGGTTCAGGAGATCGCTGAGCTGAAGATGCCAGACCTGAATGCAGCAAGCCTTGAGGCTGCTATGAGCATGATCGCTGGTACAGCTCGTTCTATGGGAATCGAAGTTGAGGACTAATAAGAAATAATCGTAGGAGGGTCGCTCCCGCAAAAACTACAGGAGGTTTATTTGAATGAAAACAGGTAAGAGATATTCAGAAGCTGCAAAGCTTATTGAAAAGACAAAAACATATGACTTAGAAGAGGCTGTTGCACTCGTTAAGAAAACAGCTAGCGCAAAGTTTGATGAGACAATCGAAGCTCACTTCCGTTTGGGCGTAGATGGTCGTCATGCAGACCAGCAGGTTCGTGGTGCAGTTGTTCTTCCTCACGGAACAGGTAAGACTGTAAAGGTTCTCGTATTTGCTAAGGGTAACAAGGTAGACGAGGCTCTTGCAGCAGGCGCTGATTACGCAGGTGGAGATGAGCTTGTACCAAAGATCCAGAACGAAGGCTGGTTGGATTTTGATGTTGTTGTTGCTACACCAGATATGATGGGTGTTGTTGGACGTCTTGGACGTGTCCTTGGACCAAAGGGCTTGATGCCAAATCCAAAGGCTGGTACAGTTACTATGGACGTAACAAAGGCAATCAACGATATTAAGGCTGGTAAGATTGAGTACAGACTTGATAAGTCAAACATTATCCACGTGCCAATTGGAAAGGCTTCTTTCACAGAGGAGCAGTTAACAGACAACTTCCAGACTTTAATAGATGCAGTTGTTAAGGCTAAGCCTGCAGCAGCAAAGGGACAGTACATTAAGAGCTTAGTAGTAGCTTCTACAATGGGTCCTGGCGTAAAGCTGAACGTTACAAAGTACTAAGATTTAGCCGTAACAGAGAAAAGAGTGTGAATGAATTCCGACACGGAGTGCATGCGCACTCTTTTTTTCTTGCTTTTCAGACGCAATAATAGTAAAATTAAAGTACTTGAGACATCGAGAAAGTAATTTATACCAAGGGGGTACAGACAATGGAAAAGGAACAGATTGTAACGAAACTTACGGAAGTGATTCATGATGTGTTACCGGAATTGGATGAGGTAGATATGCATGCAAATATGGTAAACGAATATGGCGTGAATTCCGTATCTTTGATTCGCCTGCTCGTAGCAGCAGAAAGCAAGTTTGATATTTCATTTACCGATTATGAGCTTGCACTCAGCGATTACGATTCGTTCAGCGATATTGCAGCAGTGATAGCGGAAAAATTAGCATAGATTGGGAGGAACAGTAAAATGGCAGATATGAAAAAATTACCAGTAACATATCCAATGATTACATCTTGGCAGTGGCATGCAACACTGTTTTCCATTCTCTCAGATGATGAGAATGCAAAGAAATGGATTTTCAGCAACTACATTCAGCTTCGTTGCTACAACATTCAGGAGATCTTCACAGGCGATGATATGCTTCTCGCAGATATGATGCCAGGAAGCAGCGCATTGAAGCAGTGTCCATACCTGATGTTCTCACTTCTTACGAAAGAGCAGATTCAGAGCTATTGTGGAAACATCATTGATTTCATTATCAAGACTATCGACCTGAATGGATATGTATATGGCGTATTTGATGAGGCAAAGATTTTGTGTGATGCAGAGGTAGATTACAAGTTCCCTCATGAGTTATTCATCTATGGATACAACCGTGACGAGGAAGTATTCTATGTAGGAGACTTCACATTCCAGGATCATTATTCATATAACACAGTCAGCTTCTCTGATCTGGAGCGTGGCTATGAAGTTATCACAGAGCAGGATGACCATGTATTTAAGGATGATCACAAGGGTGGCCGTGGATTGTATGTTGTTATGAAGAACACTGAGCATCCAATCTATGAAGTGGATATCGAGCTGATTAAGCAGACAATCAGTGAGTACCTGAATTCTCAGGATACAAAGGATCATTTCCGTATGCTTCGTAACCGTTTTGATGATACAACATTTGGTATCAAGGTTTATGACAAGGTGCTTGCACAGATCGAGAAGCAGCTGCATGCAGAGGAGCCAGATTTCGATATCCGTGCATTGCATGTAATGTATGACCATAAGGTTTTGATGTTAGAGCGTATTAAGTATCTGATGAATCACGGATTCCTGAAATACAATGAGGATACGATCAATGAGTACCAGACGGTTGTTCGTAATATGCTGACCGCTCGTAACCTGCTTGTCCGTATTTCTATCACAGGTGAGATTGAGTCTTCAGTCAGATTCAAGACATACCTCGATGCAGCAAAGGAGAAGGAAATCAGCATTCTCTTCCGTATTCTTGCAGAACTGGAAGATAAATAATATGACAAAGATTCATGTATCGGTTGTAAAAGTAAATCGTGAATACTTAGAACAACATTTTGATGAATTGGTTGAACGCTTATACCCGGAACGAAAGTCCCGGGTATTGGCTTTTCGTAGGCGGGAACCAGCATATACATCGATCGTAGCAGGTTTATTGTTGCAGACACTTGTAGAAGAAAAGTTTGGTATCTCCCCACAGGCATTGGTGCTTGAAAAAAACGAGAATGGAAAGCCAACGGTACAGGGACATCCAGCGTTTTATTTCAATCTCTCCCATGCGGGTGATTATGTCGTGCTGGCGCACGGTGATGTGCCCCTGGGGGTCGATATCGAGCAGATCCGGGAAAAGGATAATCTGCGTGTTGCCAGACGTTGCTTTACCGAGCGGGAGTATGCTTATGTATCCGGACAAAAAGAGGTGGTATCTCAGGAGACGGCAGGTGCGCCTGGTGAGGTGGCGGAGAAATTGGGGTTCGAGCCGGATGACAGTTTGTGTGCAGAGCGGTTCTTCTATCTATGGACGATGAAAGAGGCATATCTGAAGCTTACAGGCGATGGAATCAGTGTGCCGCTCAATTCCTTTGAAATCGATCCGGTGCAGAAAACCGTCATTGGTACATCGTACCGGTATTTTATGCTTCGGATGGATGATTATTGGATTTCTGTGTGTGCGGAGGGGGATTGTACCGTGGAATACAGGCTGGATTCCTGCATCCGTTTTTGAGATGGTCGGTTATGCCGATCTTATGGAGACATCCAGGTTTGTACGTTTGGACTTTTGAGGATTTTGAAATTTGAAATTTGAATTCAATTTTGTTAAGAAATCGCTTGACATTTAGTTGAAACTACGATAGAATATCATCTGTTGTGAGACACAACACAGATGCGGTCGTAGCTCAGCTGGATAGAGCACTTGGCTACGGACCAAGGTGTCGGGAGTTCGAATCTTCTCGGCCGCATATCTTAAAGCTTTCCAATTTATTGGGAAGCTTTTTTTTTCGTATAAATAAGGCAGATAAGACGAGAGAGTCGATCTTTAATTTTATAGTTAATATGCGAGCCATCAAAATGTAAATAAGGATGCAACATATCAACGAATTCTCAAGCAGACCATTGGAGCACATCAGCACTTAACGAGGAAAGTGACAATTCGTAGAATTGATACTTTGCGAGTTTAGTGTCTGCTATGTGCGGAAGTGAGCGGGAGCGCGTCTGCGTAGAATTACGTTGTATGTTGCCTCCGTAAAACATATTAAATGGCTCGCAAACTAAAATAAAAAGACGATCGAACCTCGACCGTCTTATAAGCTGGGCTACCAGGATTCGAACCTGGAAAATGCTGGAGTCAGAGTCCAGTGCCTTACCATTTGGCGATAGCCCATCATTATGAAGTTTGGAGACTCTTTTGTGTCTCACAAGATGGTATTATATTACATGTCTTTTGAAATTGCAAGCCTTTTTTGAAAAAAATTTACAAAAAGTTGAAACATACTACAATTCCGCCTACTTGTCAGGAATTGGATAAATAATTGTTTGACAAACGGAAACAAATACTATATGATTGCTTACGTTGAACGCTAGGAGAAAACAAAGATTTTTGTAAATCGATTGCGTAGTGAACAACCATTTGAAAGGAAGTAAGTATGAGTAGCGTAATATATGTGGTTCCGTGGGCCATTTGTGATACAGAAAGCATATATGTGAAGAAAGTCAAGGGCGACGATGTACAGGTGCCAGAGAAGGGCAGTGAGTTTAATTCATGGTGCATTCGAAACGTGATTGCAAGTCCGGATCGCAGAACAAAGGATACGTATGCGATTGTGGATGTATTCAATGGCTATAAGGAAAAGATGAATGAGAAGGGCATGTCTGTGTTCTCACTTACCAATTCACAGGATGTATTGGAAAATCTGGGCTTCCAGAAAGCAGATGATACAGAGGCATCATTTATAAAGAATAAAGTTTTGAAGTTGAATAAGGACAAGAAAAAATAGACCACGCATGTTTGTGGTCTATTTTTTAGAAAGTAGGAAAAAATGATAGAAATTGGAAAATGGAATGATCTGAAAGTCATTCGCTCGAAAGACTTTGGTATATACCTTGGTGAAGAGGACAGCTCGACGGCAGAGACGGTGCTGCTTCCGAGAAAACAGGTGCCGGAGGGTGTGAAAGCCGGTGCATCCCTGCGCGTCTTTATTTACCGTGATTCACAGGACCGAATCATTGCGACAACGAATACACCATTGATCACAGTCGGTGAGGTAAAGAAGCTGCAGGTAAAGAGCGTGACAAGCTTAGGTGCATTTATGGACTGCGGGCTGGAACGTGACGTGCTGCTTCCATTTAAAGAACAGACGGCGAAGGTGGAGGCTGGGAAGTCCTATCTGGTGCGGATGTATGTGGATAAATCCGGACGTCTGGCAGTGTCAATGAAGATAGGAAAAGAATTGCAGCCAATCGAAGGCTACGAAGAAGGACAGGATTTCGTTGGAACCGTGTATGAGTTCAAGAAGGATTTTGGTGCATTTGTGGCAATTGACGACAAATATCCGGGACTCATCTATACAAGTGAATTGTATGCGCCAGTGCGGGTCGGCGATGAAGTACATGGCAGAATCGTAAAGATCCGTCCGGATGGAAAGGCAGATCTCGCGTTGCGGAAGCTTGCGTATGCGCAGATGGAAGAGGACAGTGAGATGGTATATGCCGTTATAAAGAGTTATAAGGGCGTTTTGCCGTTTACAGATAAGGCAGATAAGGATATAATCAAGAAGGAGTTCGGACTCAGTAAAAACGCGTTTAAGCGCGCCTGTGGACGTCTCTTAAAAGAGGGAAAGATCCGCATTACGGAGAAGACAATCGAACTCGTTGATTAGATAACATTTATAGGAGGCGCATATGTGCGAAGCACATATTCAGGATGCGCCGACGACATGCCGCCGAACGAATGTGAGGGGGCAACACCACAAAGGAGGTACTTATATTATGAAGACAGTGATTCAGACACCAAAGGCACCAGCCGCAATCGGACCATATTCACAGGCGATTGCAGTTGGAGATATGATTTATACATCAGGTATGATTCCAATCATTCCAGAAACGGGCGAGCTTGAGACAGGCGATGTTAAGGCACAGGCGAAGCAGGCAATCGGAAACCTGATTGCGTTGTTGAATGAGGCAGGCAGCGATGCGGAGCATGTGGTAAAGACGACGGTATTTATTAAAGATATGAATGATTTTGCGGCAGTGAATGAAGTATATGCAACGTTCTTTGAGAAAGACTGTCCGGCACGTTCGTGTGTGGAGGTTGCAAGACTTCCAAAGGATGTGAAGATTGAAATCGAAGCAATCGCAATCAAAAAATAATATAATAAGTATATTGAACAGTAAAAACAAGTGAAAACGCTCGATTATGTTATTTTCTGCTTGCATAATTACATATGAGTGGTAAAATAAAGGGCAGATAATACGCATGAGGGAAAGGAAGTAATAAATCATGAGCAAAAATATTGATTGGTCTTCACTCGGCTTTGGCTATGTGCAGACAGACAAGCGTTTCGTATCAAACTATAAGAACGGTGCATGGGATGATGGTGTACTGACCGAGGATGCAACAGTTAATCTGAGTGAGTGTGCCGGAGTTCTTCAGTATGCACAGACATGTTTTGAAGGTTTGAAGGCATATACAACAGAGAAGGGACAGATCGTGATTTTCCGTCCTGACTTAAATGCATCCCGTATGGCAGATTCCTGCAAGCGTCTGGAGATGCCTGTATATCCGGAGGATAAGTGGGTTGATGCAGTCGTAAAGACAGTAGAGGCGAATATTGACTGGGTACCACCATATGGTTCCGGTGCAACCCTGTACATCCGTCCATATATGTTCGGCAGCAACCCGGTTATCGGTGTAAAGCCAGCGGATGAGTATCAGTTCCGTGTATTCTGTACACCAGTTGGTCCTTACTTCAAGGGCGGTGCAAAGCCAATCGTAATCCGTGTCAGTGATTATGACCGTGCAGCACCTCATGGAACAGGTCATATCAAGGCTGGATTGAACTACGCTATGAGCTTATATCCAATCGTAGATGCACATAATCAGGGCTTCGCTGAGAATATGTATCTGGATGCTGCAACACGTACAAAGGTAGAGGAGACAGGTGGAGCAAACTTCATCTTCGTTACAAAGGATGGCACATTGGTAACACCAAAGTCAGACAGTATCCTTCCTTCTATCACACGTCGTTCATTGATGGTAGTTGCGGAGAAGTACCTTGGCATGAAGGTGGAGCACAGAGAGGTTTACTTCGATGAGGTTAAGGATTTCGCAGAGTGTGGTCTGTGTGGTACAGCTGCAGTTATCTCTCCAGTTGGAAAGATTAACGACCACGGCAAGGAAATCTGCTTCCCAAGTGGAATGGAAGAGATGGGACCATATACAAAGAAGCTGTATGACGCTCTGACAGGTATCCAGATGGGACGTATCGAGGCACCAGAAGGCTGGATTAAGGTAATCAAATAATTTATGAATAAAAAAATATTAACCATCACAATTCCCTGCTATAATTCGCAGGACTATATGAAGAAGTGCGTGGATCACGCATTGCTTGGTGGCGAACTGGTAGAAATACTGATTGTGGATGATGGATCTACAGACGACACCGCGAAGATCGCAGATGCCTATGCGGAGAAATATCCGACGATCGTAAAGGCAATTCATAAAGAAAATGGTGGGCATGGCGATGCGGTGAATACCGGTATCGCTCATGCAACCGGAGTCTATTTCAAGGTCGTTGACAGTGATGACTGGCTTGATAAAGAAGCCTATAAGCAGGTGTTGAAGGTCTTGAAGAAGCTTGTGGAAGATGAGAAGGATTTAGATGTCCTGCTCTCCAACTATATCTATGATAAGGTGGAACGCCGGAAGAAGCGTGTCATGCGTTATCATGGTGCTTTGCCGGAGAAACGGATCATAAGCTGGGAAGACAGCCGGATTCGGTTCAACAAGTTTCAGTATGTATTGATGCATTCGGTGATTTACCGGACACAGCTGCTGAAGGACTGCGGACTGCAACTTCCGAAGCATACATTTTATGTGGATAATCTCTATATCTTTGAACCGATGATCCATGTGAAGAAGCTGATGTACTTAAATGTCGACTTGTATCACTATTATATTGGCAGAGAAGGACAGTCGGTCAATGAAAAGACGATGATGAAGCGGATCGATCAGCAGATGCTTGTCAATCGGACGCTGATCCAGTTTTTCAGTGAGAACCGAAAAGAACTCCCTCCACAGATGTACCGTTTCCTGTTCCAGTACTTAGATATGATGATGTGTGTTGCATCGAGTATCTGTGTTGTATCGAAGGACAAGGAGCTGTATAAGAAGAAAAAAGAGCTGTGGAAGTATCTGAAGGATACGGATGCAGAATTATACAAGGAGCTTCGAACAACGTTGTTTGGAATCACATTCAATCTGCACGGACCAACGGGCAGATGGTTTGCAAGAACCGGATATCGTCTGTTCCAGAAGTTGTTTGGATTTAATTAGACAAATAAAAAAATTCCGAAGTTTGTTTATATCAGACTTCGGAATTTTTTATTTATCATTGTTTCTTTCTGCCCCAAGGGATTACATAGACAATCGGATAGAGGATTGCTGCCAGCGCAAATGCACCGATGACATCCCACACCGAATGCTGCTTCAAAAATATCGTGGATAAGATAATCAGAATACCAATGATTGTTGCAATCACTTTGATCCATGCTTTATCTTTCATGCCTTTGCTCTTGTATAGGGCAACGAGACAACCAAGTGTGTTAAAAACATGCAGACTTGGGAATACGTTCGTGCTTGTGTCTGTCTTATACAGCATCTTGACGAGTCTTGCACACAGGTTATTGTTGTAGGAGATATCCTGTCGTAGATTCAAGCCATTATGCCATACGGTGCAGATGATCAGGAAGATCGTCATGCCGCTGAACAGATACGCACAGCATTGGTAATATTCTTTCTTGGAATAGAAAAATTCGTATCCGACAATCGCCGGAACGAACAAAAACCACATAAAATACGGAATAATAAAATATTCACAGAACGGAATCTTGTAGTCGATTGGCATCGATACAAGATGAAAATCCGTAGTTACTGTCTTTTCCAGCCACATAAACCATGGCATGTAGAAAACGATGTAGAGTAGTGTCCATATGTGGTTATATTTTCTGATGAATTTTCCTGTCTTCATAAGGGGGTGTGAAAACCTTTCTTTTTCTTTTGTGTCACAAATCTGTTTGCCGACAGGAGTTAGTATATCATGCTTCCTCAGAATGTGCAATCGCAGCGCCAACAAATCCTAAGAATAATGGATGAGCCTTGTTAGGACGACTCTTAAACTCTGGATGCGCCTGTGTTCCGATAAACCAAGGGTGATCTGGAAGCTCGATCATTTCTACGATATGACCATCTGGAGATAAACCAGACAGGAGCATGCCGTGATCGGTCAGAACCTTTCTATAATCGTTGTTTACCTCATAACGATGTCTGTGACGTTCGTTGATGTGGTCCGTACCATATAACTGGTATGCTTTTGAACTCTTATCAAGTACACAAGGATAAGAACCAAGTCTTAGTGTTCCGCCTAAGTCTGTGATACCATTCTGGTCAGGCATGATATGGATGACCTGATGGCTGGAACTAGGGTTGAACTCGGAGCTGTTCGCATCCGGATAGCCGACAACATTTCTTACGAATTCCACGATGGTAAGCTGCATACCAAGACATAAGCCAAGGTATGGAATCTTGTTCTCCCGTGCATAGGTAATTGCCTCGATCATACCCTCGATACCACGGTCGCCGAAACCACCTGGAACTAAGATACCGGATACATCACCTAAGATCTCTGCAACATTTTCCTTTGTTACAAGTTCGGAATCTACCCACTTGATCTCAACATCCGCACGATGTGCGACACCGGCATGCTTCAGGGATTCTACAACAGAGATGTAAGCGTCGTGCAGGCTGACATATTTTCCAACTAAAGCGACGCGTACCTTCTTCTGTGGATGCTTCCAATTGTCAACCATGGCGATCCAGTCGTCAAGATCTGGCTTTGGACATGGGATATGGAGGCATTTGCAGGCCGCATCGGCAAGCTTCTCGTGCTCCATAGCAAGTACCACTTCATATAATACATCCACGTCCAGATTCTGGATGACACATTCGCTAGGAACGTTACAGAAGCTGGCAATCTTATCTTTAATTGCTTTGTCTAACGGAAGGTCGGAACGGCAAACCAGGATATCCGGCTGGATACCAAGTGACTGACAAGTTTTTACACTTGCCTGTGTCGGCTTTGTCTTCAGTTCGCCGGATGATTTTAAGTAAGGAATCAGTGTGACGTGGATCATGATGCAATTCTCATGTCCGACATCCAACTGAAACTGACGAATGGCTTCCATGTACGGCTGGCTCTCGATATCGCCGACAGTACCGCCAACTTCGATGATCGCAATCTCATCGTCTTTTGCATCTGGATTGCGATAGAAACGATCTTTGATTTCATTTGTAATATGAGGGATGATCTGAACCGTATGACCGCCGAAATCGCCACGGCGCTCCTTGTTCAGGATGCTCCAGTAAACCTTTCCTGTTGTCACGTTAGAACCCTTGTTCAGACTCTCATCGATAAAACGCTCGTAGTGTCCAAGATCCAGATCGGTTTCTGCACCGTCATCTGTTACAAATACTTCGCCATGCTGAATTGGGTTCATGGTTCCCGGATCCATATTGACATATGGATCAAATTTCTGGCTGATCACTTTGTATCCGCGCGCTTTCAACAGACGTCCAAGTGATGCCGCGGTAATTCCTTTACCGAGACCGGATACAACGCCGCCAGTGACAAAAATGTACTTTACTGCCATAGCTCATTCCTCTTTCCGTTTGATTTTTATATTATCATTCTTTTTGCTTTAGAAAAATTCAAAAATCATTATAAACGAAAAGGAAAACGAAGTCAATTACAAATGGTTAGAATAAAACATAAGCTGAAAGACGCGGTTATCCTTTTTATTCTGCCGGAACAAATATTTGCCGGATTTTCCCATTTTGCGGTAGGATTTCACGTCCTGATACTTCGTTACAATGTTCAAAAACTGTTGTTTCTCCTCTGGCACATGGTAGATTCGTTCAAAGGCTTTTGCCTGTCTGGAGATGTGACCGCCATTTGTACGGCTCTGCTTCAGGCGGCGGAAGAATTTGGAACAGCCGGAAGGAGCTGCTGCACCAAGCGTATTTCCTGCATGCTGGCGGTACTTATAATGAGCGGCGCTGTCGTAGTAAACTTCGCCGAAACAGGACGCAACTAGATAGAGCCACCAGTCGTGCATGTAGATATCCTGTGGCATACTGATTCGGATATAAGACATAAGTGCCTGATTAAATACAATGCTTGCACCGCGGGCGATGTTCTCAATCAATGCGTTCCGAAAGTCCGGAATCAGTTCTTTGCCTGCGGTCTGCATAGATTCTGAAAGTGGATTTAATGCGTCGTCAGTATTCCATGCATCACAACAGTAGAGAAGTGGAGTTGCAAAGACACGGATCTGGGAATCGTTCTTTTTTTTCTTCGGGGATTTGGCTTTGCGCATCTGTTCGAGCTTCTGGCAGGCGATGGAAAGTTTGTCTTCGTCCCACACATCGTCCTGATCGGAGAGGGCATAGAAATCCACGTCTGGATCAGATAATTCAAATAGGCGGAAAAAGGAAGCAACAACGCCGCAGTTTTCGCCACATAGGTAACAAATGTTATCGTGGAGCGCGGCATAGGCGCGCAGGATATCCACGGTGCCATCGGAAGAACCGTCGTCGCGGACGAAGAGCTTCACGGCAACATTTTTCTGATTCAAGATACTGTCTAATTGTTCTTTCAAGTAAGCTTCGCCATTGTAAGTAGATAGCAGAACCTGAACTGTATACATAATAGTCTCCTTTTATAAATGCAATGTCGTAGACCGTTAATCGGTCAACTCTGTATAAATCGTAGTCATAAGCTTGTGTACAAGCGAAATATCAAAATATTTCCTGCAGTTTGTCTGGTTTTCTTCACCAAGTGCCTGTGCAAGTGCCGGATCATTGAGAATTTTATTGATTTTTGCTGCATATGCGTCTGCGTCCTTCGTTGGAAGCAGGTAATGCTTGCTGCGTGTATGTGGCTCTGAGGCAAGCAGATCGCGGTTTCCGCGGATATCCGAAGCGATGATTGGAAGTCCGGCAGCCATCGCCTGCATGACAGCGACGGATAATCCCTCCTGAAAGCTTGTAAATAAAAACAAATCCGCGCAGTGATACAGATCCAGCACATCCGTATGATAGCCCGCGAAAAATACACGGTCACCAACCTGCAGTTTCTGCGCTAGTTCCTTTAACGATGGTTCGAGAATGCCTTTGCCGCAGATCGCAAGGATTGCATCATCACGGTTGGACTTGGCAAATGCGCGGATTGAAGTCTCTACGTTCTTACGTGGAATCAATTCCGCAACCGTCAGTATAATCTTCTTGTCGGATGGCAGAACGAATCGTCTGCATACATCCGCTTTATCAACACAGATGGAAGCAATCGTATCCGTATCCACGCCAACGCCTGGTACATAATGGACATTTGGGTGATGAAACCGTCGTTTCGCCGCCTGATAATCCTCCTGATTTAAGGTAATCAGACAATCTGTTACATGGGACAGCCATTTTTCAACATTGTAATAAAGCAGATAATTCTTGATACCCGCACCACGGAAGAAGTGAAAACCGTGGACAAAGTAGATTACTTTTGTGCCATCTTTACGGAATTTCTTCGCGGCAAGCCGACCGACGACACCGCCAAATGGTGTTTGTGTATGCACGATCTGGCAAGGGTGGTTCCGCATATAGCGTTTCAGAATCCGGATGGACTTAAACGCTTTCCCAAGCTCTGTGATCTTCCGCGGAATCGGCAGATCGATGATCTCGATATCCTGTGCAGCAAGCTCACTTGCGAACGCATGGATGCGTTCCACCGTGCTTGAATTTCCTTCTTGAAAATTCGCGGCAACGGAGATCGTGTAGCCCATATCCTGTAAGATGCGGATATTATCTTTATTAAAATGGTCGATCATTGATGCGGAATTCGCAATCAATAAGGCATGTTTTTCCATATACTAATGTCCTGTTTGTGTTCTTATAATCTCATTGTAGTCGTATGGGAAAATCCGTGATACAGATTTCCGTAATCAATATAAATTATACTACAAAATGTAATTCAATACAATTCAATACAATGCAAGACATCGGAATAATGTGCACAGTGTGCGTCGTGGAAATAATGTATAAAATAACTGCAAGCAATATAAAAAAATATGCTATACTTTTAGATTGGATCAAGAAATGAAATTACAATAGTTATGTTATACAAGGAGAAATACTATGAAATTTGCACATATTGCAGATGTTCATCTGGGGACGAGAAGAGAAACACCGTATCTGTATGACGGATTTTTAAATTTTATTGACTACATGGAACTGCATCCGGTGGATATGATCTTTATTACCGGAGATCTGTTTGATCATGTGCCAACGAAGGAAGATATCATGTTTGTTGATACGCAGCTGGCACGTCTGCCGAAGACCGATATCCTGTATGTCACGGGAGAGTGCGATTATCTTGCCAGGGACAGTGTTCTTTGGAACTATGAATTTGTATCACGGACGTATCTGCTCAATTGCGAGGATATTCATAACCATGTGCCGGATGGGGAGCGTGCGGAGCGCAATTTCTATGCGGAAGGTATCGCGGATAGTCTGCATTTTGCAAAATACAATGTCGATGTCTACGGAATCTGCCAGTATAGCGCGCAGAATGAACGAAATGATTTCGACAGTGTATATGCCAGAAATCTCCGGGCAGTCAATATCTTTCTTGGACATGGAGGAAGTGCAAGGGTTTGTCCGTTTGATGTGGAAGATTTTGGAGGAAAGAATTTTGGGTATATCGGGCTTGGACATAAGCATCAGTATCTGGCATTTGAGAAGCAGCATGTATATTATCCGGGAAGTTTGGAGCCGATCAATGAGGACGAAACTGGAGAACATGGGTTTATCTATGGATATATCGACAAGCAGTTGACGAGTGTGAAATTTGTTCCAATCGCGATGCGCAGATTTGAGGAGAAGAAGGAAGAAAAACCGGAGTTTGATTATGAGCTGTTGCAGGAATTAAACAGGGAGAATGCATTTGGTAAATGTCTGCAGACGTTTGACCAGAAGCAGACGGAGCAGGCACAGATGGCAAAGAAGAAATATGCGGACGGCATGTTGGCAAGCTTGCAGGAGCTGACGGGAAAACAGGCATTATCCACATACACACCGACACAGGTTGCAGAGGCGTGGGCGGAGCAGCAGTCGCAGTTAAAGGCGGGACTGCAATCCTTGCAGCAGGAAATTGCTGCAAATGAGCAGGAACAGGCGGAACTCGAGGAAAAGCTTCTGGCGTGCCCGGATCAGACGGGGACGACGAATGTGCTGCATGAGGATATTGGAAAATTGCAGTTTGATCTGTCAAAATTAGAGTTTGAGGATCAGCAGGTGGACAAGAAATACAGCCGGAGACGGCTTGGGTTTGTCCTGTGGATTGATACGCCGCTTGCAATCGTATTGTCTCTGCTTGTCACGGTAGGCATGATCGATGTATTTTTTATGCAGGCATGGGAAGCGTGGTTCCGGTTGGTAACAAGTCTGATCGGATTTGAAATTGCATTTACGATTATAGGTTTTTGCGTGTATAATATGACAAAGATGCTGCGGAAGAAGTTGTTTGGCACAGAGATTCCTGTGGAGACACATGCGCGGCTGCAAAGTCAGATTCGTTTGTTGGAGAGTAAGATTCACGATCTGCAATTGGAAGAAAGTTCAAGATTTTTAGATCAGAAAAACTACGACGAGAACAGCCGGAGGATGAAAGAGGTACAGAAGCAGTACCAGCAGCTGTTGAAAAAATCAGAGGTGATCTTGTCTGTGCTGGATGTGAATGCTGACAATATGGTGAAAGAATAAAAGTATAAACAGATATGGAATTACAGAAATTATACAGCAAGGTGCGGCAGGCGGTGGACGCTTACCAGATGATCGAGGATGGCGATAAGATTGCAATCGGTATCTCTGGCGGAAAGGACAGTCTGACACTCTTGTATGCACTGGCTGGAATGCGAAAATTTTATCCGAAGAAATATGATGTCGTAGCGATCACGGTTGACACTGGCGTAGGAAATATGGATTTTTCTAAGGTGAAAGAACTGTGCGAGTCGTTAAATGTTCCATATGAGATCATTCCGACGCAGATATTTCCGATCTTGATGGAGCGGCAGGAGAAGCGGATGTGTCCGCTCTGTGCGAAGTTGCGGAAGGGCGCATTTAATGAGGCCGCACTTCGATTGGGATGTAATAAGATTACATATGCGCATCATAAAGACGATGTCGTGGAGACATTTCTGATGTCACAGGTATTAGAAGGACGGGTACATACATTTTCGCCAGTGACGCATCTGGATGGTACAGAGCTTGATCTGATCCGGCCGCTTGTGTATGTGACCGAGGCGGAGGTGCGTGGGTTTATGCGGCGGTATCAGCTTCCTGTGGTGAAGAATCTGTGCCCTGTGGATGGTGCGACGAAGCGGGAGGCAGCCAAGCAGATGTTAGCACATATGGAGGAAGAATTCCCGAAGGCGAAAAGCCGGATGTTCGCGGCAATCCAGCGCGATCATATTGATGGCTGGTAAAATTATGCCTGCTTCTATGGAAATTTGAATTGATTTTTCGGGGCATCTGTGCTATCATGTCAGATGTTGGATTGATTTCCAATTTTATCGGTGCGTGGCTCAGCTTGGTAGAGCGCTGCGTTCGGGACGCAGAGGTCGTGGGTTCGAATCCCGTCGCACCGATTTTTTTGTACCCTTTTTTAGTAGAAAAGGAGGATCTGGCATGAAATTATTACTTGCAGAAGATGAAGTGGATATGTCCGAGGCGTTGGTCGACATTCTCACCTATCACAAGTATACGGTGGATGCCGTGTTTGATGGGGAAGAAGCACTCGATTACGCAACAATCGGCGAATACGATGGAATCATATTGGATATCATGATGCCGAAGATGAGTGGCTTGGAAGTGCTGCAGAAGCTGCGGAGCCGCGGTGACCGGACACCGGTGTTACTGCTTACGGCAAAGGCAGAGGTCGAAGACCGGATTGCGGGGCTGGATATGGGAGCCGACGATTATCTTCCGAAGCCATTTGCGATGGGCGAGCTGCTTGCGCGCATCCGGGCAATGCTCCGGCGCAAGGAAGAGTTCACTCCGGATATTGTGAAATGCGGCGATCTGTCGCTCATATATTCAGATGATGAATATAGCAGTTACAGCAACATCTTCGGCAATGCCAAGACAGATATTACAGACGAGGATAAAGACCGTCTGATCGCTTCGCTGAAGTCTCTGAATGAGAATTCAGACATTGAAGATGTGGTAAATGTAGATGAGGTGATACGCTACTTCGTCGTACATAATTTCGTCTGCAACTTCGACAGCTATACCGGTTCGATGATCCATAATTACTATCTGTACGAAGAAGATGGACAGCTTTCCATGATTCCGTGGGATTACAATCTCGCCTTTGGCGGATTCTCTGCGGGTGGCGGAGGCAGTGATTCGGCAACACAGATGGTGAACTATCCGATTGATACACCGGTCTCCGGTGGAACGATAGATTCCCGTCCGATGCTTGCGTGGATCTTTGCAGATGAGAGCTACACGGAACTGTATCACACGTATTTTGATACATTTATCTCCGAGTATTTTGAAAGCGGATATTTCGAGAATCTGATTACAGAGACGGAGAACCTGATTGCTTCTTATGTGGAGCAGGATCCGACGAAATTCTGTACTTACGAAGAGTTCGAAACAGGCGTGGATACGTTGAAATCATTCTGTCTGCTTCGGGCAGAGAGCATCCGCGGACAGTTAGATGGCACGATTCCATCTACAAGTGATGGGCAGCAGGAAGATTATTCCGCACTCGTCGATGCTTCTTCCATTTCCCTTACGGATATGGGAAGCATGGGACACGGCGGCGGTACACCGGGCGATGGTGACCGACCGGATATGTCGGATGAGAACAGTGGACAGATGCCGGGTAACGGTGAGCGACCGGATATGCCGGATGGTGATGGCGGACAGATGCCGGAAAATGGTGACAGGCCGGATGGCAGTGTTGGAACACCGCCACGGATAGATTAATCTTAGAAGTCTCATCAATAATCAAACTTATAATAGAAAAGTTCAGAATGTAAATAAAAGTAACAATTTAAGTGAATCAACCGGAAAAACTGTGAATGAAAAGACCAGTCGTTTCCGGTTGATTTTTTTAAGTTTCTATTGTATGTTTGACATAATTTGAAGGCAGGAATCTCATAATACAGAAGAAAGAGAGTGAAGCAATGAATATATTTGATGTTGTAGGACCTGTGATGGTCGGACCATCGAGCTCCCATACCGCAGGTGCTGTAAAAATAGGATATATCAGCCGGAAGCTGCTGGGCGAACAGCCGGTCTCCGCACGGATTTTATTATATGGAAGCTTTCTGACAACCGGAAAAGGACATGGTACGCGGAAGGCGCTTGTGGCTGGGCTGCTTGGGATGCAGCCGGACGATGCGCGGATTCCGCAGGCGCTTACGCTTGCCGAAGAACGGGGCATGCAGATTGAATTCGGAGAGGCACAGTTAAAGGAAGCACACCCGAACACGGCACAGCTTTATCTGCAGGGACAGGAGGGCAGAAGCCTGGAAATCATCGGACAGTCGCTGGGCGGCTCCCGGATTAATATTGCCGAGATTGATGGAATCGAGACGAATTTCTCCGGTGATTATCCAACACTTGTCGTACACAATCAGGATCAGCCGGGACACGTGGCGGAGGTAACGTCGATGCTTTCACATAAAGGCGTGAACATTGCGTACATGCAGTTGTACCGCTCCAGCCGTGGCGGAGAGGCGGTTATGGTCGTGGAATGCGATCAGGAGATTCCGAAGGAGGGCATTGACTGGCTGAAGAAAGTCGAGGGCGTGAAGAAGGTCACGTATCTCGGACACGATACGGAAGCTATGGATAAGGGAGGAACTGCAAGATGATAACGTATCATTCAATTCAGGATATATTGGAATTGTGCGAGAAAGAACAGATGACGTTTGCGCAGGTAATCGAACGTGCGGATATGGAAGAACGCGCCGTGACGCAGGAAGCTTCCTATGCGAAGATGCAGAGCATGTATGAGGCGATGCGTCATGCGGATGCAACCTACGATGCAAAGCTTACGTCAGCATCCGGTCTGGTTGGCGGCGATGGCGAGAAACTTCGCGCATATAACGAGGCAGGGAAGAATCTCTGTGGTGACTTCTTAGGTCTGGTGATGGAGAAGGCAATCAAGATGGCAGAGGGAAATGCGTGCATGAGAAGGATCGTTGCGGCACCGACCGCAGGTTCGTGCGGCGTGATCCCGGCGGTGTTCCTGACGGCGCAGGAGAAGCTTGCATGCACAGAAGAACAGATGGTGGCGGCGATGTTCATTTCCGCAGGGGTAGGTGCCGTCATTGCGGAAAATGCTTCGATTGCCGGTGCGTCCGGCGGTTGTCAGGCAGAGATTGGTTCAGCATCTGCGATGGCAGCGGCAGGGTTATGCTTCCTGCAGGGAGGCACGAATGCGATGATCGCAAATGCGGCTGCACTGGCACTTAAAAATATGCTTGGACTTGCGTGTGATCCGGTCTGTGGACTGGTGGAAGTGCCATGTGTGAAACGGAATGTTGCCGGAGCTGTCAATGCAGTAAGTGCGGCACAGCTATCTTTGGCAGGGATTAAGAGTGCGATTCCGGTGGATGAAGTGATCGACGCAATGCGTAGAATCGGAAATGAAATGTCTCCGAATATAAAAGAAACGGGTCAGGGTGGACTTGCAACCACCCCGACCGCGATTCAAATAGGAAAGAGTTTATAATTGTGAAGAAATATTTATTATTTAAGGCTGTGTGACTGCATAATCCGAAAAGCTTGTAGTCGAATCTGTCTTATTTGTACATCCGCCAAGCAGGGCAGTTGCAAGCATCGTTACTGTTACAAGTGGTAAAATGGATTTTTTCTTCATAAAATCACGTCCTTTCAAATTCCTGTTGTTTTTGTTTTCAATACGAAGTATAGAGGACGAACCTTAAATCAACCTTAGAATTCTGAAATAGTAGGAAAATAATAATCAAATATGCGAAATAGTGTTTAGCCTTTTTCGGGAAATTAGAGATAAAAAATCAAGTGGTGACAATTTGACACCACTTGTGAAAAAACAACCATATTTAGTTTACTTCGCATCCTTCTTCCGCACTGCCAGTGCCGGAACGAGTCCGATCACGAAAGGTACGATCCAGGTGAATAACCGGTAGATTACAAGTGCGGCTGCTACGGCATCGCCGTCCGGAATGACACAGGCGAAGAACAACGCGAATACAAAGTCAAGCGTACCGACACCGGATGGTGCCAGCATGACACAGCCAACCATGTTGCAGACGGCAGTAAGTCCCAGACAGGTTGCAACTGTGACAGAATAACTTCCGGCAAAGAAAATTCCCGGAATTGCATACCAGCATGCGAATTTGAAGAAATCCAAACCGACGACAGTCAGAAACAATCGCTTATCTTTCCATACGATGCGCCCTTGTTCCTGCAGATAGTCGATGGAAACCTGCGCTTTATCCAACAGCGGATACAGGCGGCTCTTTTGTTTCACAAGCTTTCGAGCCAGCTTCATGATCAGATCGGAGAATTTCTTGGAAACCGTTAATATAAACAAAAACAGACAGATTAACGAAATCACAACTGCACCGGCAAACATATACCACGCGTATTTGCGGATGCCACTGTGACCGCTCAGAATCAGAAGGAGAAATGACACAACGCCGAATAAACCAATCGTAATTTTCTGGAATGTATATTGTGCGAGGGACATGCCGGTTGCGGTACTCACGCGGATGCCATTTAGATTATAATAATAAAGCTGTGCGACTCCGGTTCCGCTTCCGAGTGTTGCAATCCGGAAAAATGTACACAGGTATGCACAGGTGATTCCCTGCCATACAGATAAACGATGGTCGCAGGTGTTCGTCATTTCGCTGATGATACAGCCTTCCGCGATGAAATACAGATTTCCGAGCAGCAGACACATAACCAGTTTCCATACAGGAGTTATCTGGATTTCTTCCAGTGCTTCCTGCATCAGATCTTGATTTTTATAGCATACAAAAGCAATCAGCGCAAAGATAACCAACCATTTTGCGATGCTTTTTAATACCATTTTCTGATTTTTATCTGACTGATTTGTATCGTCCATTTTGTTCCCCCACTATATGGAAATAAAAGATAATAGCGTTATTTTAGTATGTTTGTCCAATCTTTGCAAGATATATTCCTGTTTTCACATTTTTCTCACAAATACATACAATGAAGTATACAAAAAGAATGTAAGAGGTAACCAGTTTGGATTCTTATAGAAATTATGGCTGCGGCAGAGGCCGTGGCATGAATCCGCGCGGCGCAAATAGCTGCTATCCGTGTTCAGGTACCGGTCGTTGTGTGATGCCGGGCGATACGATGTGCCGGAAACCATCCACGCCGGATTGTGGTTGTGGAGATAAACCATTCATGCCGGATTGTGGTTGTGGTAATAAACCATCCATGTCGGATTGCGGCTGCGGAAATAAACCATCCATGCCGGATTGCGGCTGCAAGGAAATGCCGATGAAATCAGATTGTGGGTGTGCATCCATTCCACGCAGAAATAACTGCAGATGCGGAGATCCAAATGAACATATGCGGCACATGCCGGTTGGCATGGGCTATGTTCCAATGCAAAAATGGGAGGAAATGTATGATCCTGCGACGGCATTGTGTCAGGGTACAGCCTTTCCTTCTCTAAATCTGATTTTCTGCGGGAAGAGGGGGTAACGGATCATGAAACCTATGTGTAAAGCAGAGCTTCGACAGTTTATCGATCAGGTTTCCTTTATGATCGATGATATTACCTTATTTTTAGATACACATCCGGACTGCCGGGAAGCAATAGATGCCTACAATCATTTCAAAATGATGCGGTGCGAAGCAGTATCTGACTATGTAAAGCAGTATGGTCCGCTCAACCGTTATGATGTGGATACGTGCGACGATTGGAATGCATGGATCGATGGTCCGTGGCCTTGGGAAGGAGCGTGTGGTTGTTAAATGTGGATTTATGAAAAGAGACTTCAATGTCCCGTGAACATCAAGGAGACAAATGCAAAGCTGGCACAGGCAATCATATCACAATATGGCGGTCCTGACGGGGAAATGGGCGCATCCATGCGTTATCTGTCCCAGCGATATGCTATGCCATACAAAGAGTGTCAGGCAACTCTGACGGATATCGGAACGGAAGAACTCGGACATCTGGAGATTGTTGCATCCATCATCTACCAGTTGACGAAGAATCTTTCTATGGAAGAAATCAAGGCTTCCGGCTTTGACAAATATTATATCGATCACACGATTGGTATCTGGCCGCAGGCAGCGGGAGGCATTCCGTTTAACGCATGCGAATTCCAGAGCAAGGGGGATACGATTACAGACCTGTACGAGGATCTGGCTGCTGAGCAGAAGGCGCGCAGTACCTACGACAACATCCTCCGATTATGTAAGGATTATCCGGATGTTTACGAGCCGATCAAATTCCTTCGTGCACGTGAAGTAGTGCATTTCCAGCGGTTTGGTGAAGCACTCCGTCTGGTGCAGGATAAATTGGATGAGAAAAATTTCTATGCATTCAATCCGGCGTTTGACCGCTCGGCTCCATGCGTGGATAAGAAGAAATGTAATTGTGAGAAATAAGGATTTCTTGGGGCTTAATCCAATATAAAAAGGGACTGCCGTGTAATGGGGATGGCAGTCCCTTGATTTCGGGTTACTGTGTGCTTTGAACTTTCACTCCTGCAGTGTATAAAATAACTTCGTCTCGTCCACGATCCGGTATTTCCCGTCGGTATAATCGACAATCATCACGTTGCAGTTTTGCTGTAATCCGCCCGACCAGAAATCTTTGATTTGGTGTTTCTTAATATAAGACATAATTCCTTTGTTGAGCGCACCGTGTGCGACGATCATCACACGTTCGCAGGAATTAGCGAGTGGTTCGATCTTATCCTGCATAAAATCTCCGGCACGTGCAATCAGATGTGGAAGTGTCTCAGCATCGTCGGCAGGTACATACAATTCTGGCTGCTTGAAGAAGTAGCGGAATGTAAGCGTTTCGTCCTTGATCAGCTCTGAGAAGTTCTGTCCCTCAAAATGTCCGAATGATAATTCGCGCAACCGGTCATCCGTTTCAATCTCAATGTCGCGTCCGTTCCGGATCAGACAGGCTGTTTCGTAGGCACGTTTAAGCGGACTGGAGAAGATCTTATCGATTCGCGTATCCATCAGTGCTTCGCCAGTCAGACGTGCAACCTTACGACCATTTTCACTTAATTCAATATCCTCGCGTCCCTGCAACCGTTTTTCCCGGTTCCACAAGGTTTCTCCGTGGCGTACTATATATAATTCCATGTTTATTCTCCGTTCTGTCCATAGGATCACCGTAAATGCATCTACATATATATTGCAATTACGAATGCCTGTGGTTATATATTCTCAATCTGCCAGTCAATTGGTGCAACACCATGCCTCTGCAAAAATTCATTCGCCTGACTGAAATGCTTACAGCCAAAGAATCCACGGTAGGCGGAGAGTGGTGATGGATGAGGCGCTTTCAAAATCAAATGATTTGGATTGTCCAACATAGCTGCTTTTTTCTGCGCAAAGCTTCCCCACAACAAAAATACGATTGGTTGATTTTGCTTGTTGACGGCGCGGATTGCCGCGTCTGTAAATTCTTCCCAGCCCATGCCCTGGTGGGAGGCTGCCTGATGTGCCCGCACGGTTAAAACTGCGTTGAGCAGAAGAACGCCTTGCTCTGCCCATTTGACAAGGTAGCCATTATTTGGAATATAACAGCCGACATCGTCGTGCAATTCCTTATATATATTGACCAGTGATGGCGGAATCTCCACGCCCGGCTTTACAGAGAACGAAAGTCCGTGCGCCTGTCCGGGACCGTGATAAGGGTCCTGGCCGATGATGACGCATTTGACATCCTTTAATGGTGTCAGATGAAATGCATTGAAGATATCATCTCCGGGTGGATAGATCGTGTGGGTGCTGTATTCTTTCCCGACAAAATCAAACAGTTTCCGATAATATGGCTTATTATATTCTGGTGCCAAAACCTTAGCCCAGTCATTTCGAATTGGTGGCATAATACTCTCCTTTGTAAGTGCTGCCGGCGCGAAGCTGGCAGATATCAATTCGTTGTTTTCTATTAACACTAGATTATCACAACTGCCAGAAGAATACCACATGGATTTTCTCTATAAAATAGGAAATATTTTGCAGATATAAATCTTTTCCGCTTATTTGGAAAAAGGTGGTTGACCGCAAAAAGAATCTGTGATAATGTAAGTCTGTAAATGCAGAGAAGAGGAATAGTAGGAATCCAAAGGATTTCAGAGAGTCGTTGGCTGGTGTGAAACGATAATCCGAAGATTTTGAACTCGCCTTGGAGCAGCCGATTGAACAGATGTGAGACAGGAAAGTTTGACATTAGTAGATTTGGACGGAGCCTGACCGTTACAGCGGGAAGATATAGGATGCATGCATCTTTGTATCTGTGAGAGCATACGATATGTATGAATTAGAGTGGTACCGCGTAAGAGGTTAGAATGATGAAACTTGCGTCTCTAAGTAGTTGTTGGAGGCACAGGTTTATTTTTTTATGTATGGAGGTAGAAAGATGAAGAATTTTGAGCATTACAAGCGTGGCTATTATATGCCGCCGGTACAGAGTACAGACTGGGTAAACAAAGAGTATATCGATAAGGCGCCAGCATGGTGCAGCGTAGATCTGCGTGATGGTAATCAGGCGCTGATCATTCCGATGAGTCTGGATGAGAAGCTTGAATTTTTCAAAGAATTGGTACGTGTAGGTTTCAAGGAAATCGAGGTTGGTTTCCCTGCAGCTTCTGAGACAGAATACAAGTTCTGTCGTACATTGATCGAGGAGAATCTGATTCCGGATGATGTGACGATTCAGGTTCTGACACAGGCAAGAGAGCATATTATCAAGAAGACATTTGAGGCAATTCAGGGTGCAAAGAATGTCGTTGTGCATCTGTACAATTCGACATCCTACGCACAGAGAACACAGGTATTCAAGAAGTCCAAGGAAGAGATTCTGAAGATCGCAACAGACGGCGCAAAGCTGTTAAATGATATGGCAGACCAGTATGGTGTGAACCATCAGTTTGAGTACTCACCAGAGAGCTTTACCGGAACTGAAGTCGACTATGCATTGGAAGTATGCAATGCAGTCATCGACATCTGGAAGCCGACACCAGAGCGTAAGGTTATTATCAACCTTCCTGCAACGGTTGAGATGTCATTGCCACATGTTTACGCAAGTCAGATTGAGTACATGAGCAAGAACCTGCATGACCGTGAGAATGTTGTACTTTCCCTTCACCCTCACAACGATCGTGGTTGCGGTGTCGCAGATGCAGAGCTTGGTATCTTAGCTGGTGCAGACCGTATCGAGGGTACTTTGTTTGGAAATGGTGAGCGTACCGGTAATGTCGACATTATCACACTTGCCATGAATATGTTCACGCATGGCGTAGATCCGAAACTGGATCTGTCGGATATTCCGCATCTGACAGAAACCTATGAGAGATTGACGAGAATGCATGTATATGAGCGTTCTCCATACACGGGACAACTGGTATTCGCAGCATTCTCCGGTTCCCATCAGGATGCAATTGCCAAGGGTATGAAGTATCGTGAGAATGATCCGGATGGTATGTGGACGGTTCCATATCTGCCATTAAATCCAGAGGATGTCGGAAGAAAATACGATGGCGATGTTATTCGTATCAACAGTCAGTCCGGAAAGGGCGGCATCGGATTCTTATTGGAGCAGAAGTATGGATTCAACCTGCCACCGAAGATGCGTGAGGATCTTGGATATACAGTTAAGGGCGTATCTGACCATCAGCATAAGGAGCTTTCTCCGAAGGAAGTATTGGATATCTTCCAGAACGAATATGTAAACCGTGAAGATACGGTCAAACTTATGGAGTGTCATTTCAAGCAGATCGACGGTATTCAGGCAGAGCTTACGATTCTCGTAAATGGCGAGAAGAAGGTATATCATGGACAGGGAAATGGACGTCTTGATGCGATCAGCAATGCGATCATGAAGCATTTCGATATCAAGTTCTCCCTTGTTACATACGAAGAACATGCATTGCAGGTAGGTTCAGATTCACAGGCATGTGCATATGTTGGATTGGAAGTCGAAGGTGTGAATGGAATCGTCTGGGGCGCAGGCATCAAGTCTGATATTATTGATGCATCTGCATATGCTTTGATCAGTGCGTTGAACCGTTCAAACCACATGAATAAATAGAAGTTTGAATAAAATATACCGTATTGTTTCTTCTTGTTTTATCTGACAGTTTGTGCTAAAATAATCTAAATGTTGTGTTGTATTGTGTCGATAACACAGTTGACAACATGCGCGGATAAATGCGTAGAAAACGAGCAGGAGGAGTAACACCATGATATTTGTGAAGTCGGAAGACTTGAAATATGGTATGCGTCTGGCAAAACCAATCTACAATAAGACTGGCGTTTTGCTGTATGAGCGTAATACAAGACTGACACTTCAGGGTATCGAGAGTGTAAAGAACTTCGGACTGCTTGGACTTTATATTCTGGAGCCAGCGGAGCCAGTACCGCCGATGACGGAGGAAGATCTGGACTTTGAACGATTTCAGACGATGGCAGTGTTCAGTATCCGGGAAGAACTGGATAATATCATTGCCGGCAGAGAACCAGTGAATCTGAAGCGTCTGGCAAATGCGATCATCACGAACTATGGGCGTCTGGATCATAAGATTACATTCACACAGAATCTTCGTTCCACGACGGATTATGTGTATAAGCATGTAATCAACACAGCTATTTTATGTGCGCTGATTTCAGCACAGGTGTATTACACACCGACAGAACAGGAAGAACTGGTATTGGCAGCACTGCTGCATGATATCGGAAAGCTGTTATTGCCGAACAAGGTGCGGGAAAAATACGATGATTACGATACGAATGATCTGATCATTGTCAAGAAGATTCAGAACGATGGACTGGGACTGCTCAGACCGGAGATCGGAATTGACAGCGGCGTCCGCAGAATCGTAGCCCAGATTCATCGCATGGAATATGGAAACAGTAATCTGGAACAGGGCAAGATTTTAAAAAGTACAAAGATTTTGAAAGTTGCGAATCTGTTTGATACGATGACCTGCATGAAGATCAGTGAGGAGGCGATATCGGAGATCGCAGCGATCAAATATCTGTTATTGAATAAAGACGAGTTCGATGAGGAGATTGTAGGTGCACTTATCAAGAGTATCAACATCCTGACACCGGGTGTCTGTATCGAACTTACGAACCGTGAGAAGGGACTTGTCATATCGGAGAATCCGCAGAATATTCTGCGTCCGGTTGTTTTAGGTTTCTCGACGAATAAAATTTATGATTTGAGTAATAATGGTGTATATCGGCGTTACCAGATCGTTGATATAATGAAGACTATGGATAATCGTATCAAGGTTGACCGGGAGCGATTGGAAGAGTACATGAATAAGCGATGATTGGAAGCAATTATCGCTTGTTCCATTTATAGACAAAAATACATCCGAATCCGAACGAGGGGGTATGCAAGATGGCAGAAAATATATTTAATGAAAAACAGGATTATATCGTTGCGGCGCGTGACGAGGTTATAAAACGGGATGAATATGCGGCAAATATTGACCGCATGAAACAGCAGCAGAAGAAGCTGTCAAGAAGCATTGCTTCAGAAGAAAAGTCAATTGCGGATGAGATTGCGACGACGATCAAGAAGCGCCGACAGGACATTCAGTCGACCTACGATGACCGGCTTGATGATAACCGTGCACGGAAAAAGAAGGTGGCGAACAAGCGAGACAAGAAAAAAGAGGAGCGCATGGACAAACGCTATCACGAGGAGACGAAAAGCCTGCGGGAAAGCGATAAGGATCTTAAGGTTGAGATGCAGACGTTGCTGCGTAAATATAAGCTTCCATCTTTCTGTGGAAAGAAATTATACTTTGCGTTGTTTTATGCACGGAATGTGCGCGAGTTTGGCTTGAAGCTTCTGACATTTATAATCGGGTTCGGTGGCATTCCGGGACTTGTGACATTTCTGGTGAAAAAACTTGTACTCGATACAAAGAAAGATATCAATGTTGCGTTCTGGTGTGCGCTGATAGCGGCAGGAACGCTGATCGTATTATTACTGATCTATTTTGCAATTTACAGTAAGACGAAGCTGAAGCATATGGATGCGATGACACAGGCACGGAGTATCCGTGACAAGATGATCGCGAACAAGAAGCAGGCAAATGCTATCCGTCATTCCATCAACAAAGATCATGATGACAGCCAGTATAATCTGGATGCCTATGATGAGAAGATGGATAATCTGGATGCAGAGGCAGATGCGATTGGTAAGGAGAAGCAGGAAGCACTCCGGTCGTTCGAGGAAGAGACGACATCCATGATCACAGAGGAAATCAATAACCGCAGACTTCCGGCATTGGAGGCAATGAAGGAAGAAAAAGCAAACATGGAAAATGAAATTGCTGCGGAGGAAAAACGCTTTTCGGATCAGACACTTTTGATCGCGAATAAATACGCTGCCATTCTTGGTGAAGATTTGTGCAGACAGGATAAGCTGGAAGATTTGATTGCGATCATGCAGGAGGGACAGGCGGATACGGTTTCGGAAGCGATCGCAGTTTACAAAGGTCAGAAGGCGTCCAGATAACGAATCGAATATTTGAGTGCGTTCGCAATGCAGTCTGCGAGCTGCATGACTGTGTACAGACGGGTGGATTGCAAAAGACCCGGATGTCCACCAGACACGTTTACAATGCCGGTAATGGAGAGATCTCCGATTGCCGGCAATTTCTTTTTTACACCTTTTCCGGGCAGGATAGGACCGTCGTTGATCGTGACAAGTCCGACGTGGGAGCTGCTTCCAAGCGAAGCATCGACTGCGATAACAAATGGATTTTCATAATTGTTTCGGATATCGTGCAAGGCGTCATGGATATTCAGGGCATGGACGGGCGCAGACAGACAGCCCATTACATGAAACGTTTCACTGTAATTTAAGAGCTGTTCGCCGACAAGCGGACCGAGACAATCGCCTGTGGCGCGGTCGGTTCCAATACATAAAATAATCGGGGTGTATTGTTCGATTTCAACATCCTGTAAATATTCCAGAATACATTTTCCAAGCTCGATATGGGCATAACCCTGCGCAACATCGAAATATTGAATCCCATTTCTGCGTTCTGCGATTTCCTTCATAAACACCTCGGCCACGTTTGCTCCTTCTATACTCTATGCAGAAAGTATTAACAAGTTGTTAGAAAAATAAACAAAGCTGCAATCTGTTTCCTTTTCTGTCGCAGAATACATGTTGTTGAAATAAGTTGCGGTGGAAAGCCAGATTCAGGCGACAGGTTTCGAAGCACAGAAAAAGACGCTGATGCTATATTCTATAAAACGAATTATGGAGGCGTAGCATAGCATGATTGAAGTTATCTATGATAAGGACAAGGAAAAAGACAAGCAGGAATCAAACGAAAAAAATGAGCACGAGGTAAGCGTGAACCTGCGCCTGCCGAAAAACATAAGACAGATCGGATCGCCGGATGGACATAAGCGCATCTATATGGAAGATTATGTTGTTACATATCTGAACTATATTGCAAGACCAGGCAGCACGCAGGCGAGAGGTGCTATTTTACTTGGCGAAAGCAAGAAATCAGATGCAGGAGATGTGATTTTTATCAGTGGTGCGGTTGATGCACAGAATATCGAATTTGATATGGATGAGAGTGAATTTACACAGGAGATCTGGACCGAAATCTATGATCAGGTCAAACAGTTTTTCCCGGGACTATCCGTGATGGGATGGTTTCTGTCGCGTATGGGATTCTCAACGGCGATCAATGATAAAATCGAGAAGATGCATGTGGAGAATTTCCCAGGAAAGGACAAGGTGTTATTTATCACCGATTCACTTGAATCAGAAGATGCATTTTATATGTATGAACATGGACAGCTTGTAAAACAGAAGGGCTATTACATTTACTATGAGAAAAATGAGGCAATGCAAAACTATATCATGAAACAAAAGGGGGATGCCCCCTTGGAACAGTCCGAGATTCAGAGAAAAGATGAAGAAATCGTGCGACAATTCCGCCGCAAAAACAAAGATCTGCCGGAAAACAAAGATACCGGAGTCGGATTTGTGTATATTGCAAGTTCTTTTGTCGTACTCGCACTCCTGGCGATGGGAATCACAATTGTGAGCAATTACGACAAGATGAAGCAGATGGAAGTATCAATCAACCGGCTGGAGGTCACGGCGGATACGACAGTGGATACGGATTATGTAGAAGCGATGGCGACGACAGAGCTGCCAGTGGCAACTGGAAATGATGCAGCTGCGAGCACAGACACAACGGAAGGAACTGCGGTTGATCCAGCACAATCGGATAACACAGTTACCACGGAGACTTCTGCAGAACCTGCTGAGACGGAATCTGTGACAACGGAAACGATATTGCCAGTAGCGGCAGAGCAGGATCAGTATTATATTATTCAGGAGGGGGATTCACTAAGCTCCATTGCATTTACACGGTATGGGGACGCCGATCTGGCGGCGAAAATCGCTGAGGCAAATGACATTGGAATCGATGACAACATCTTTGTTGGACAGAAAATACTCCTACCAAACCTCCAGTAAATGTGCTATACTTTATTGGATTGTGGAGTTATATATTAGTATAGAGGAAATGCAATGAGAAAAAAAGAAGAAGCTACAAATGAAAAAATAATTGATGCCGGTGGTTCGGAAATTGCGGGAAAAAGAAATGCAGAGCAGTTAGAGAGCGAACATAAAAAACATCGTGCGTGGAAGATTGGAATCTTGATTGTGCTTGTGTTTGCAGCGGTTGCGTATGTGATAGGCACACGCTGGGAATATAAGGGGTATAAGGTTGTTGAGAGTAACCAGACTGATTATTCGAATACAGCAAGCTATATCCGATTCAGTGACAATCTGCTCAAATATACGCCAGATGGAGTTTCCTATATCAATGCTAAGGGAGAAACTGTCTGGACGACAGGTATCAATATGAAGGTCCCGGTTGCGGTGGCAAGTGGGGATTATGCGGTGGTTGCAGATATGAACGGCAATACAGTCTGCGTATTCAGCACATCCGGCGAGGTAAGCAGCCAGACGATGCAGTATCCGGTCTGCGATATTGATGTCGGCGATCAGGGTGCATTTGCGGTTGTATTGGAAAGCGAAAAGACCAACTATGTAAATCTGTATACCCGCAAAGGTGAAATTGTATATGAGATCCAGACGAGTATTGATAAGAGTGGATATCCGTTAGATATTTCGATTTCAGACAATGGAGAGAAGCTGTTTACAAGCTACATGAATGTAGGAAACATGGTCATGGAAAATACACTGGCAGCCTATAATTTTGGTGAGGTTGGACAGAATAGTAATGCAGACCGTCTGGTTGGAAGTTATTCCTTCTCGGATCAGGTATTTTCCAAGGTGCAGTTTGTAGATAACGATACCGTTGTTGCATTTGGTACAAAGGCAATCGAAATCTATACGATGAAGGAAAAACCGGTTTTAAAAAAGCATATTGTCTTCAATGATGAGATTCGGAGTATTTTTTACGGAGACGATTATATTGGCGTGATCCAGAAAAATACAAATGAAAATACGGATGCACTTTAC